>Ga0008836_100051_pt1 | contig 133786 bp, 131 predicted proteins | sample HotLakConsUCCR28_FD_62214 | JGI IMG/M metagenome (GOLD analysis project Ga0008836, IMG submission 62214) | Hypersaline microbial mat communities from Hot Lake, Washington, USA - Hot Lake Consortium UCC-R28 (Hybrid Assembly) ... | reverse complement strand
AACCTACCATGAGCTTTGGCAGGTGGTCGGACATGTATGCAGCCTGTTCAGCGACGAGGAATGCTACAACTTCTTCAGAGCAGCAGGATACCAAACCGATTAAACGCGACACGCTCTAATCGCTGATCATGGAAGACGCTGCGACTCCTTTATCGTTTTTTTCGTGTACGCCACACTTTGAAAAAGTTGCACGAAAGTGCTATCCAAGAAAGGAGGAGCGGCGCGTAACTACAAGATGTCACAGAGAAACGTTGTAACGAACCACCTCACGTCCACTTCGCCACCGGCGGCAGGCTCATCAGCACCGCGTTCGCGTCGTGCCCAGTCTCCAGCCCGAACTTGGTCCCCCGGTCATAAACCAGGTTGTACTCGGCATAGAGCCCCCGGTGCACCAGCTGTGCCTCGCGGTCGGCCTCGGTCCACTCCGTATGCCGCCGCTTCTCCACACATGGCACGAAAGCCGGCAGGAAGGCGCGGCCCACATCCTGGGTGAAGGCGAAATCCGCCTCCCAGTCGCCGGTGTTCAGGTCGTCGTAGAAGATACCGCCCACGCCTCGGGCACGATGCCGGTGGGGGACATAGAAATACTCGTCCGCCCAGGCCTTGAAGCGGTCGTAATAGTCCGGTTGATGCCGGTCGCAGTGATCCTTCAGGACGGCATGGAAATGCGCCGTGTCCTCGTCATACTCGATCGCCGGGTTGAGGTCGGAGCCGCCGCCGAACCAGTGCGCCACCGGCGTCCAGAACATCCGCGTGTTCATGTGCACCGCAGGGACATGAGGGTTCTGCATGTGGGCGACAAGGCTGATGCCAGAGGCCCAGAAGGTCGGATCGTCACGCAGCCCTTCCATGTTCTTGCGCGAGGACATGGCGGAAACGGCCCGGTCGCCCAGTTGGCCGTAGACCGTGGAGACATTCACGCCCACCTTCTCGAAGACGCGCCCCCCGCGCATGACGCTCATCAGGCCGCCGCCCGCATCCGATCCGTCCTCGGAGCGGCGCTGTGTCTGCGACACCTCGAACCGGCCGGCGGGCGCGTCGCCGCCCTGCGCGTCCTCCAGCGCCTCGAAGGCCGAGACGATGTCGTCACGCAGGCTCCGGAACCAGGTCGAAGCCCGGGATTTGCGGTCGTCGAAAATATCCTTCATCGGGGCTCCCTCCGTCTCTCGACACGTCTCTCGTCTTCGGTTCGGTACCACTTTTGCGCGAAAAGAACCAAGTGAACAATCGTCACCCGTGGGCGGGCCCAAGCTGAGCAGCCTCCGGGCATTCGCCCCGATCGGCCCTCGCGACATTCAACGGCCGCATCGCATATTCGACCATGGATTTTCCTGCAAACATAGCTTAGGCTTGCCTCAAAGCCGCTTCAGACGGCGACCATTAGGCAGAGCGAGCAGGTTTCGTGACGACCACGCGTTTGATGGCGCCGCTGACGGCGCTGATTATCCTTTTCTGCGTTGCCCTTTCCACGCCGGCGCGTGCGGCCCCTTATGCCGCCATGGTGATGGACGCCCGCACGGGTGAGGTGCTCCATTCCCGCAACGCGGATACGCGCCTGCACCCTGCGTCCCTGACGAAGATGATGACGCTCTATATCGCGTTCGAGGCCGTGCGGCTTGGCGAGATCGACCTCGACACGCAGGTCCGCATCTCCCGCGCCGCGGCCGCCGAACCTCCGTCGAAACTCGGCCTTCGCGCCGGGTCCACGATCCGCTTCCGGTTTCTCATCCGCGCCGCGGCGCTCCGCTCGGCCAATGACGCCGCCACCGCCATCGCCGAGGCGATCTCGGGCTCGGAGGCAGCCTTCGCGCGGCGCATGAACCGCACCGCGCTGGCGCTCGGCATGACGCGCACGACCTTCCGCAACGCCCACGGGCTGACCGAGGACGGCCACATGTCCACCGCGCGTGACATGACGCTTCTGGGGCGGCGGATGGTCTACGACTACCCGCAATACTACAACATCTTCTCCCGGCGGGAGGACAGCGCCGGGATCGCGCAGGTCCGCAACACCAACCGCCACGTGCTGAATGCCTATGCCGGCGCCGACGGGATCAAGACCGGCTACACCCGCGCGGCGGGATTCAACCTCGTGGCCTCGGCGCAGCGTGGGCAGGAACGTATCATCGCGACCGTGTTCGGTGGCCAGTCAGCCGCGTGGCGAAACCAGCGCATCATGGAGCTTCTGGACATGGGTTTCGCCCGCGCGCCCAGTCACGCCACGATACGTATTGCCGGCCTGCCGCAATACGATGACGACGGCCCCTCCAGCCATTCGGTTCGGCCCACCGGGCTTGTCGCGCGCAGCCCCCGGCCCATGCCACGGAGCCTCGCGGCGCCGGAGCCCGCGCTTGTCGCGGCCATCGGCGAGGCGGTGCAGGAAGCCGTGAGCCGGGCGACCCCGGAACCCGCGCCGCGGCCCTCCGCGGTCGCGCCGGAAGCGGTCGCGCGCGCCCTGACCGAGGCGCTGGAGCCCGCGCCCGAGGCGCCCGCACCCGGCCTGCCCGAAGCGACCGTGGCGGCAGCCCCCCTGCCCCGCCCCGACGCGCAGGCAAGCTTCGCCGCGCCACCGACGCCGGCCCCCGCCGTGGCCGAGGTCGTGATGCGCGCCTCTTCCACCGGCTCGCGGCTCTACGGTGTTTCTCTGGGACGGCAGAATTCGCATCACGCCGCCGAACGACTGCTGCTGCAGACCGCGCTGGCGGAGCTTGGAACCTTCGACGATGCGCTCAGGCGCGTGGTTCAGCGACAGGACGGGTACGAGGCACGGTTTGCGGGGATGACCGAAGATCAGGCGATGCGCGCCTGCGCGCGGCTTGCGGTGCGCAACTTGGCCTGCGAGACCTTCGGGCCCTGAGACGCGATCACGACCTGGGCCCCGTCACGACCTGGTTCCCGTCACGACTTGGGCTTGTCGTCGTAATCGTCACTGAGGATGCGGTTCGCGTCGCCCTCGGGGTCTTCGAACTGGCCTCGCCTGAGCATCCAGAAGAACGCGCCCAGCCCGACGACGCCCAGAAACAGGCTGACCGGGATCAGGATACCGAGGACGTCCATAAGGCGCTCACTTCAATCGCAGGGCGTTGAGCGAGACCGTAATGGAAGACAGCGACATGGCCAAGGCTGCGATCAGCGGCGTGGCGAGACCGGCAATGGCCAGCGGAACCGCCAGAACGTTGTAGACGGTCGCGATGGTGAAGTTCTCGCGGATGCGGCGCGCCGCCGATGTCGAGGTCGTGTAGGCATCCGCGATGGGCGCGAGGCTGCGGCCCATCAGGACCATGTCCGAGGCCGTGCGCGCCGCATCGAGCGCCGAGGCCGGCGAGATCGAAACATGGGCGGCGGCCAGCGCGGCGGTATCATTCAGACCGTCGCCCACCATCAGAACGCGCGCGCCCTCCTCGGAGAGCTGCGCCACCAGAGCGGCCTTTTCCTGCGGCAGCGCCTCGGCGATGACCTCCTCGATGCCGATGCGGTCGGCGAAGGACTGCACGGCGCCGCGCGTGTCGCCCGACAAAAGGATCACGCGGCGGCCCGAGGCCTTGAGCGCGGCGACCGTCTCGGCCGCGCCCTCGCGCAAGGTGTCGGTGAAGCGGATCGCACGCGGGGCGTCGTCGCCCAGCTTGAGAAAGGTCGCGGTCACGTCGGGGGCCTCCGCGCCAACCCAGGCCGCACGCCCCAAACGAACCGGCTTGCCGCGCCAAATGCCTTCCACGCCGTATCCCGGCGCCTCGGTCGCGCCCTCGATGCGGGCAGGCCGAAGGCCGCGCGCGCGCAAGGCTGCGGAAAGCGCCTCGGCCAGCGGGTGCGAGGACGCCTCGGCCAGAGCCAGCGCCACACCCATCGCCTCGTCGGGATGGCTGTCGAGGCCCACGGGCTCCGGCGCGCCTGTGGTCAGCGTGCCGGTCTTGTCGAAGACGACCGTGTCGGCCTCCGACATCCGCTCCAGCGCGGTGCCGTCCTTGATCAGGAGCCCCTTGCGGAACAGACGCCCCGAGGCCGCCGTCGTCACCGCGGGCACCGCGAGGCCCAGCGCGCAGGGGCAGGTGATGATCAGAACCGCCGCCGCGATGTTGAGCGAGATGCGCAGATCCTGCGTGTAGATCCACCAGCCCACTGCCGCGAGAACGGCAAGGATATGCACGCCCGGCGCGTAGAGCTTGGCGGCCTGATCCGCGAGCGAGTTGTAGTTCGCGCGCCCGGATTCCGCCACGGCCACCAGATCGGCGATCCGGTGCAGCGACGTGTCGCGCCCCGCCGCGCGCACCTCTACCATCAGCGGGCCCGTCAGGTTGACCTCGCCGGCGCTGACTTCAGTGCCGGGACCGGCATAGACCGGAAGGCTTTCGCCCGTCATCAGCGAGCGGTCGAGCTCGGACTGGCCCTCCATCACGATGCCGTCGACCGGTATGCGCCCGCCAGGTTTGACCCGCACGATATCGCCCACGGCAAGCTCCGCTGCCGCGACGGTTTCCTCGCCGCTTGCGGTCACGCGAAGGGCGCGCGGCACCTCGAGCGCGGCCAGTTCCTGCGCCGCCGAGCGCGCCGAGGCGCGGGTGCGGTGGTCGAGATACCGCCCGCCCAGCAGGAAGAAGCACAGCATGATCGCCGCGTCGAAATACGCATGATGCCCCGACATCATCGTCTCGTAGAGCGACGTGCCCACCGCCAGAACGATCGCTAGCGTGATCGGCACGTCCATGTTGAGACGCCCGCCCCTGAGCGCACCCCAGGCCGAGACGTAGAACGGCCGGCCCGAGAACACGACCGCCGGGATCGCGATGGCCGCGCTGATCCAGTGCATCATGTCGCGGGTGACGCCCTCAGCCCCGGCCCAGACGGCCACGGACAGGAGCATCACGTTCATCATCGCGAAGAAGGCCACGGCAAGCCGCATGAGAAGGTCGCGGCCTTCCCGGTCGGCATCGGTCGTGGCCAGCACGCCCGGGTCAAGCTCATGCGCCTCGTAGCCGGCGCGCTCCAGAAGCTGCGTCAGGTCATGGGCCGTGATCTCCGGCGCAGCCTCGACGGCGGCGCGGCGGAGCGTCAGGTTGACCCGCGCCGAACGCACGCCGGGAAGCGCGTTCAGCGCCCTCTCGACGCCCGAGATGCATCCCGCGCAATGGATGCCCGGCAGCGACAGCATCAGCGTCGCGTCCTTGGGCAGTTCCGCCAGATGCTCGGCCGCCGGCGCGACATTGCAGGCCGCACAGGCACCGGGTTTGGGGTGTTCGAAAGTAGCGGTCATGCGTGCGCCATCGGGGTCCTAGCCCCGCAGCTCGAAGGTGATGTTGCGCCGGTACTCGGTGCCGTCGCGCGCCATGCCGGTCAGCCGCAGGCGCCAGCGCCCCTCGCTGACCGAGACCGGCGCGGTGAGCGTGCCGTTCGGCCCGCGGGTGAGCACGAGTTGCTGATCCTCCAGGCGGCTTGTCGGACGGGTCAGAAGCGCATCAAGCTCGGCGGGGTAGACCGGGCGCCCGTAATCGTCGACCAGCGTCAGGATAAGCGTGTCGCCGTCCAGCCCCACGGACGCGTCCCAGCCCAGCGCCTCCTGCGCGTCGCGGCGGATGTCGAAGGTCTGGCTGTCGGCGTAGCTCGACGAGACTTCCATGCCGGGGAAGGTGGAAATGGCGTTGTAGGCCATGAAGAGGTTCACACCGATGATTGTGCCGAACATGGCCACGAAGATCGCGAGGACCTTCTTGCCGGTCAGTTCGCGCCCCCCTTTGGACGCCTCCGCTTCGCTGCTCATTCCAGATCCCTCCCGAAGAATGTGGTGTCCTGATGGGTGCGCGTCGTGGTGCTCAGGTCCTCGACCCAGAACCTGAAGTCGGTAAGGTTGCTGTCGGCCGCCTCGCTTCCCGGGGGCGCGATCACATAGACCCGCTGAAGATGCGTGCTGTCGGCGGGCACGTTCACGATATTGCCCTGCTGCCCCTCAAGCTCGACCTCGAAGGGCTGATCCGAGGCCAGCGTGATCTCGAAATCGGTGGGCTGGTGGGTCATGTTGCGGATCCGCACGTCATAGGTGTTGCGGATCGACCCGTCCGATAGCGTCACGAATTGCGGGTTCCGCACCGGCGCGACCGTCATGTCGATGTCCGACCGGACGAACAGCGCCACCACGAGGCCGATGCCCACCGCGGACCACAGCGCGGTGTAAATGATCGTGCGCAGGCGGAAGACGTGCTTCCAGACCGGTTTTTTCGGGTTGCCGGCGCGTTCGTTCGCCTCGTCGGTCAGCGCCATGTAGTCGATCAGGCCACGCGGCTTGCCGATCTTGTCCATGATCTCGTCACAGGCGTCGATGCACAGCGCGCAGGTGATGCATTCCAGCTGCTGCCCGTCGCGGATGTCGATGCCCACCGGGCAGACATTCACGCAGGCCATGCAGTCGATGCAATCGCCAAGCTCGTCCGTGCCAGTGCGGCTCGACGAGGTGTCGCCCGGCTCGAGGCCGTCAACGCGCGGCCCCGCCGCGTAGCTCGTGGCGATGGCGCTTTCGGCCTTTTCGCGGCGGCGCTTGCCCTTGCCGCGCGGCTCGCCGCGCCAGTCGCGATAGGCCACCGTGATCGTGTCCTCGTCCATCATCGCGGCCTGGATGCGCGGCCACGGACAGGCATAGATGCAGATCTGTTCGCGCATGAAGCCGCCGAAGACGAAGGTCGTCGCCGTCAGGATTCCGATCGTGACATAGGCGACCAGGGCGGCCTGCCCGGTGACGAGATCCACGAGAAGCGTCGGAGCGTCGGCGAAGTAGAACACCCAAGCCCCGCCGGTGGCCACGGCGATGGCGAGCCAGGCCGCGTATTTGGTCACGCGCAGGCGAAGCTTGCGGACATCCCAGTCCGAGCGCCAGAGCCTGAGGCGCGCATTGCGGTCGCCCTCGATCCAGCGTTCCACGGTAAAGAAGAGGTCCGTCCAGACCGTCTGCGGGCAGGCATAGCCGCACCAGACCCGGCCCAACGCCGATGTGAACAGGAAGAGGCCGAGCCCGGCCATGATCAGCAGGCCCGCGACGAAGTAGAACTCGTGCGGCCAGATCTCGATCCAGAAGAAGAAGAAACGCCGGTTCGCGAGGTCCAGAAGCACCGCCTGGTCGGGCAGGTTCGGGCCACGGTCCCAGCGGATCCAGGGCGTCACGTAGTAGATGCCGAGGGTGACGATCAGGATGATCCACTTGAGGTTCCGGAACGTGCCGCTGACCCGTTTGGGGAAAACGGGCTCGCGTGAAACGTAGAGCTTCTGCGGCTCTTCGGTCGTGCTCATGATGGAATCACCCTTGGGTTGAGTAGTGTCCGTTCTGCGCAGGGTCGGTTCTAGGATGCGCGTCCCGTCAGTCTCTTTGACGTGGATCAACCGGGGTGCCCGCACAATTGGCTGCGACAATTAATCCGGAACGAGAACCGCCCCACCTCGGCGTCGAGGCAGGGCGGGGAATGGAAGGCACCGGTCCCGTAGGAAACGCGCGAACAGGACCGGGACCGGTGCCGATCCAGCGACCGGGAGGGGCCGCCGGACCTGATGGAGCGGGGCCTACTGGCCGCCGCCCAAGCTGTGAACGTAGACGGAGACCGCGCGGACCTCCGGCTCGGAAAGTCGACCCGCTTCCGAGGCCTCCGCCGACCACGGCGGCATGACCCCGAAGCGGGAGTAGCGCACCGTGTGTTCGATGGCCTCTTCCGACCCGCCGTAAAGCCAGATCGCATCCGTCAGGTTCGGCGCGCCGAGGAACTGGTCGCCCGAGCCGTCATCCATGTGACACGACGCGCAGTTGTCGTAGAACACCTGCCCGCCGAGATCGACCACGGAACCGTCGTGGTCCTGGCCCGAGATGTTGCGGACATACTGCACGACCGCCGTTATCTCTTCGTCGGTCAGGATGTCGTCGAAGGCCGTCATCTCCGAGTAGCGGGAGTTCATGTCATCCTCGTTCCGGATGCCATGGGCCACCGTCAGGTAGATCTCGTCGACGGTCCCGCCCCAGAGCCAGTCGTCGTCCAGCAGGTTCGGGTAGCCCGATGCCTGGACGCCGGCCGCGCCCGATCCGTGGCACTGCGAACACCAGGTCGCGAAGGTCGCCGCCCCGCCCTGGATCGCGTAGTTGTAGAGATCCGGGTTGTCGTTGGGGTTGATCGCGGCCAGCTCGACCTCGGCGATACGCGTGCGGATATCGGCGTTCATCTCCTCGAAACGCTGGATGTCCTCGGCCACGTTCGCCCGCGTCGAGAACCCGAGAAGGCCGGGCGTCGCGCCATTGACCAGCGGCCATGCGGGATAGAGGACGGTATATCCGATCCCCCAGATGATCGTGGCATAGAAGGTCCACAGCCACCAGCGCGGCAACGGGTTGTTGAACTCCTTGATCCCGTCCCAGACGTGACCAGTCGTTTCGGGGTCACCCTCCATGAGCTTCTGCTCTTCGGGGTGCTCGTTCTTGTGCTCGCTCATTGCCGCGCCTCCTTGAAGGGCTCTTTCCGGTCCGGCGCGTCGTCGGTGGCCGGCTTGTCGTCGTAGCGGAACGGGATGTCGGCCGTTTCGCGGTGCAGGCTGCGGCTTCCGGGGCGGAACGTGTAGGCGATCACGCCCAGGAACACGAGGAGCATGAACATCGCCCCCCAGCTGCGCGCGATGACCTGCAGGATGGTGTAGGTGTCTTCCATCGTCGAGGTTCCCCCTTACCGGCTGATGGAGGCTTCTTCTTCGGAGAAGGTCGAGAAGTCGACCAGCGTTCCGAGCATCTGGAGATAGGCGATCATCGCGTCCATCTCCGTCACTTGTGGGTTCCCGTCGAAATCGCGCTGCTGCGCGCCGGGATAGCGTTCGACCACACCGCCATCACCGAAATCGGTCGCCTGCTGGACAAAGTCGAAGCGGGCGTTTTCGATCATCTCGTCGGTATAGGGCACGCCCACCATGCGGTGCGTGCTCATCAGGTCGGCAATGTACTCTCCGTCAAGTTCGCGGTCGGCGAAATACGCGTAGGACGGCATCACCGATTCCGGCACCACCGACTGCGGGTCGATGAAATGGTCGTAGTGCCATTCATCCGAATAGCGGCCACCGACACGGGCGAGGTCGGGCCCCGTCCGCTTGGAGCCCCACTGGAACGGATGGTCGTACTGGCTTTCGGCCGCGAGGGAGTAGTGCCCGTAGCGTTCCACCTCGTCCCGCATGGGCCGGATCATCTGGGAGTGGCAGACGTAGCACCCCTCCCGGATGTAGATCTCGCGGCCGGCGAGCTCGAGCGGAGAGTAGGGGCGCATGCCGTCGACGTCCTCGATCGTGTTCTCCAGGTAGAAGAGCGGCGCGATCTCCACGATCCCCCCCACCGTGACGACCAGGAAGCTGAGCGCCAGAAGGAGGGTCGCGTTCGTCTCGATCTTCTTGTGACCTTCGAAATTGGCCATCTCTCAGACCCTCCTTATTCTGCGGGTGCCGCGATGGGGGCGTCCTTGCGGACCTCGCCCTTCTTCACGGTCATCCAGAGGTTCCAGCACATGATCAGCGCGCCGGTGAGGAACATCACACCGCCCAGGGCACGGACCACATACATCGGGAATTTGGCGGCAACGGTGTCGGCGAAGGAGTTCACGAGGAACCCTTGATCGTCCACTTCACGCCACATCAGGCCTTCCATGATACCGGTAACCCACATCGACGCGGCGTAGAGCACGATGCCGATGGTGGCGAGCCAGTAGTGCCAGGACACGGCCGACAGGCTGTAGAGCCGCTGGCGGTTCCACAGTTTCGGGAAGAGGTAGTAGAGCATCCCGAAGGTGATCATGCCGTTCCAGCCCAGCGCACCCGAGTGAACGTGACCGATCGTCCAGTCGGTGTAGTGCGACAGCGAGTTGACCGCGCGGATCGACATCATCGGGCCTTCGAAGGTGGACATGCCGTAGAAGGCGACCGAGGTGACCATCATCCGCAGGACGGGGTCGGTCCTGAGCTTGTCCCATGCCCCCGACAGGGTCATCAGGCCGTTGATCATGCCGCCCCAGGAGGGCATCCACAGGATGATCGAGAACACCATGCCCAGCGTCGAGGCCCAGTCGGGCAGCGCGGTGTAATGCAGGTGGTGCGGACCGGCCCAGATATACAGGAAGATCAGCGCCCAGAAGTGGATGATCGACAGCTTGTAGCTGTAGACCGGCCGCTCGGCCTGCTTGGGGATGAAGTAGTACATCATGCCCAGGAAGCCCGCCGTCAGGAAAAAGCCCACGGCGTTGTGGCCGTACCACCACTGGGTCATGGCGCTCTGGACGCCGGACATCACGTGAACCGAGCGCGAGCCGAAGATCGACACCGGGATCGTGAGGTTGTTGACCACATGCAGCATCGCCACCGTGACGATGAAGCTCAGCAGGAACCAGTTGGCGACGTAGATATGCGGCTCCTTGCGCTTCAGGAGCGTGCCGACGAAGACCGCGAGGAACGCGACCCAGACGATGGTCAGCCACAGGTCGGTGTGCCATTCGGGCTCGGCGTATTCCATGCTCTGCGTCGCGCCGAGCAGGTAGCCCGTGGCCGCCATGACAATGAAGAGCTGGTAGCCCCAGAACACGAACCACGTGAGGTTTCCGCCCCACATCCGCGCGGCCGATGTGCGCTGCACGATATAGAAGGAGGCCGCCAGAAGCGCGTTGCCGCCGAAGGCAAAGATCACCGCCGAGGTGTGAAGGGGACGAAGGCGCCCGAAGTTCAGATACCCCTGCGCCCAATCGAAGTTGAGTACCGGAAAGGCCAGCTGGAAGGCGATGAAGACACCGACCAGAAAGCCGACGACGCCCCAGAAGGCTGTCGCGATAGCGGCGGCACGGACGGGACCGTCCATGTATTCATGCGTCGGCACCGGTACTGCCGGTTCCCCCATGCGCCGGAGCGTATAAAGGAAAAGGCCGCTCGCTACGACCATGAACAGCAACATGTGAACCATGTATGCCACGTCCCGTGCGTAGTTGGCTGCGATAGCCGCACACACAACGACGACGCCCAGGATCACGAGCTTAAGGTAATCAAGCATTGATCGTCCCTTCGCGATGCCCCGGTTCAGGTGAACCCGATACGACTCGGGCGCAGCCTTCCGGGACTGTTCCATCTGATCTCCACATCGCGGATGAAACCGACCGAAGCCTTGATCCATGTCAAAACCTCAGGTTGAGCGCTTGACGCAGGTCAAGGTGCCGCACCGGAGACGCGCCTATCAGGAAAAACGAAGACAACGAGGAGGTTTCGATGGCCTACAAGAGCATTCTCACCATCCTGACGGAGACCGATGACATGGCCCCCGTGCTGGATGCCGCGATCAGCATGGCACAAGACGCCGGAGCGCATCTGGACGTGCTGTGCCTGGGCATCGATCGCACGCAGACCGGCTATTATTTCGCCGGGGCGACCGCGATGATGTACGAGGAAACCCTCGCGCAGGCTCAGGCCGAGGCGACGCGTCTCGAAAAGGCCGCACGGGAGCGGCTGGACCGCACCGACCTGAGTTGGGGCGTCGAGGCGATGGTCACCCAATCGGCCAGCGTCACGACAGTCGTGGCGCGCAAGGCCCGTTTTGCCGACCTGGTCATCCTGCCCAAGCCCTATGGCGGCGACCTTCCCGCCGACGCCCCCGTGATCGTCGAGGCTGCCATGTTCCAGGGCCAGGCTCCGGTCATCGTGCTGGCCGGGGATGCGACACATGCGCTCCACGCGAAGCGGATCGTCATCGCCTGGAACGAATCCTCCGAAGCGATGGCCGCCGTGCGCCGCGCCCTGCCGCTCCTCGTGAAGGCCGATCAGGTCAGCATCTGCATGGTGGCGCCCGAGCGGCACGGCTCGCAGACGGCCGATCCCGGTGTGGAGCTGTCGCAGATGCTCAGCCGACACGGCGCGAATGTCGAGATCTGCCTCCTGCCACAGACCCTGACCCGGGTCAGCGAGGTCATCGCCCGCCATGTCGAGGACATCGACGCCGATCTTCTCGTGATGGGCGCCTACGGCCATTCGCGCTTCCGCGAGGCGATCCTCGGCGGGGCCACGCGCAACATGCTGGAACACGCAACGGTGCCTGTCCTGATGGCGCATTGAGGCGCGGGCCGGAAATTGCTGGCCCGGCGATGCGCATCGCCGGGCCTGTCCCATGTCACGAAGGTCGGATGGCGACGCGGTTTCGAAAGCCCCTGGCCGTGCGTCCGAGGCGTCAGCTCAGGATGCCGCCGTCGCTGTCGTCGCCCGTTTCGTCGAGCAGAATGTCGAAATCCGGGATCACGATGTGGCGCTTGCCCTCGAGACGGATGACACCGTCCTTCTTCAGTCCCGACATCTGCCGGCTCACCGTCTCCAGCGTCAGGCCCAGATAGTCCGCCATCGCCTCCCGTGTGAGCGGCAGGTCGAAGGCCACCTCGCCCATGCCGCCATAGCCGCTCAACGTCGCGTCGCGGCGCGCGATGATCGACAGGAAACTCGCGATTTTCTCGCGTGCGGTCTTGCGCCCCAGAAGCAGCATCCACTCCCGCGCGGCGTCCAGTTCGTCGAGCGTCATCTCGAGGAGCCGATGCGCGATGTGCGGCGTTTCGTCCATCAATCCGAGGAAAGGCGTCCGGCGAAAACAGCACAGCTGCAGATCCGTCGTCGCGGTCACGTCGTAGGGCGCCGATTCGCGATTCGGGCGGCCGAGGAAATCCGATGGAAGAAGGAGGCCCACCATCTGGCGGCGGCCATCCTCCATCGTCTGCGTGAGGGACGCGACACCGCGCACGACCGAGGCCACGAAGTCCATGGAGTCACCCGCCCAGACGATCGTCTGCCCAGCTTCGTAACTCCTGTAATATTTGATTGCCTCAAGCTTTTCGAGCTCATCCGTCTCGCACCTGGCGCAGACCGCGCGGTGGCGGATCGGGCAGTCGGCGCATTGGGCCTGGGGGAATGCGAGCTGCTTGCTGGGCATCAGATGTCCTCCGGTCGGAGCCGCAATTCTCACTTGATCCACATCAATGTGAGAGCGCTCATTCTACCTTTAGTAGTATCCCAATGGAGCATCTTTCGCAACTTCGCCGCTTGGGCCTTTTCGACGCCAGGGTGCCTCGATACACCAGCTATCCACCGGCGACAAAGTTCTCGAATGACGTCACCGCGGACGTCTTCCGGTCCTGGGTTCGGCAGATCCCCGAGGGGTCCGCAATCTCGGTTTACGCGCATGTCCCGTTCTGTCGGCGGTTGTGCTGGTTCTGCGCCTGCCGGACGCAGGGCACGCGCACCGACGCGCCGGTCATCGCCTATGTCGAAACGCTCCGGCAGGAGGTGGCAAACCTCAAGGCGATCCTTCCCGACGGAGTACGGATCGCCCGGCTGCACTGGGGCGGCGGCACGCCGACGCTACTGCAGCCCGACTTGATGCGGGAACTGGCCACCACGATCACCGATGCAATGCCGCTGACCGAGGGCGCGGAGTTCTCCGTCGAGATCGACCCCAACGAGATCGACGAGCCGCGCATGACAGCCCTCGCCGAGATCGGCATGAACCGCGCCTCGATCGGGGTTCAGGATTTTGACGACGACATCCAGCAGGCCATCGGCCGCATCCAGGGCTACGAGGTCACGCGCAACACGGTCGAGGCGCTCAGGGCACATGGAATCCAATCGCTGAACGCGGATATCCTCTATGGCTTGCCGCACCAGAACCAGGCGCGGATCGCCGAAAGCGTCCAGATGCTCCTGTCGCTGTCGCCGGACCGCGTCGCGCTTTACGGCTACGCCCATGTGCCGTGGATGGCCAAGCGTCAGGCCATGATCCCGACGGACGCGCTCCCCACCCCTGAGGAGCGGCTGCACCTCTACAACACCGCGCGGCGGCTATTCCTTTGGGACGGCTATGACGAGATCGGTATCGACCATTTCGCGCGTCCTACGGATTCGATGGCCGTCGCCGCCCGCACCGGGCATCTTCGGCGGAATTTCCAGGGCTATACCGACGACACCTGCGACGTGCTGATCGGTCTTGGCGCCTCGGCGATCTCGAAGTTCCCGCAAGGCTACGCCCAGAACGCCAGCGCGACGGCGCAATACCAGGCTTCGGTGCGCGACGGACAGATGGCCACGGGCCGCGGCCATGCCTTCAAGGGCGACGACACGTGGCGCGGACGCATGATCGAGATGTTGTTGTGCACTTTCGCGATCGACGGCGCTGAAATCAGCCGCGAGTACGACGTCGATCCGAAGATCCTGTCACAGCTGTTTCGCACGGCGGCCGAGGCCTATCCGGAGATGACGCGCGTGACCGATGAAGGTTTCGAGATCCTCGAGAAAGGCCGCCCGCTGGCGCGGATGATCGCCCGGATCTTCGACGGTTACGAGATGCGCGCCGAAGGCCATTCCGCCGCGTTCTGACGCGCCACACCTTCCCGTTTCAAGTAATGAGAAACGCGCGGGCCTGCGTTACGCGGCAGTGCCCGCCGTGTTCCCGAAAGCCGCACGCATCAACTCCCGCGTGTAATCATGCTTGGGGTTGCGGAACAGCGCCTCGGTCGAACCAGTCTCGACCACGTCGCCCTGCTTCATGACGATGACCTTGTGGCTCAGCGCACGCACGACCTTCAGATCGTGACTGATGAACAGGTAGGCGAGGCCGTGATCGGCCTGCAGCCGCCTCAGAAGCTCCACGATCTGGACCTGAACGGTCATGTCGAGCGCGCTTGTCGGTTCATCGAGCACGACAAGACGCGGGCGCAGGATCATGGCGCGCGCGATCGCGATGCGCTGCCGCTGGCCGCCGGAAAACTCGTGCGGATAGCGGTCCATCATCGACGGGTGCAGCCCCACCTCCTGCAGGATCTCGGCCACGCGCATGCGCCGCTCGCCGCGCGCGATGCCATGCACGGCAAGACCTTCGGACACGATCTGCTCGATGGTCATGCGTGGGCTGAGGCTCCCGTAGGGGTCCTGGAACACCACCTGCATCTCCCGGCGGGTGTCCTTCAGCTCGCGGGATTTCAACCCCTGGATATCGCGGCCCATGAACACCACCGGCCCGTCCGAGGAGATCAGCCGAAGCACGGCCAGCGCCAGTGTCGTCTTGCCCGATCCGCTTTCGCCGACGATGCCCAGCGTCTCGCCCTCGCGCACGTTCACCGTGGCCGCGTTGACGGCCTTCACATGGCCCACCGTGCGGCGCAGCAGGCCGCGGTGAATGGGGAACCAGACGCGCAGCGCATCGGTGGACACGATCTCGGCCGCGTCCTCGGGCACCGGTTCCGGCCCGCCGGTCGCCTCAGCGGCCAACAGCTTTCGCGTGTAGGGATGGCGCGGATCGTCGAAGATTTCGGCCGTCATGCCCTGCTCCACGATAAGCCCGTCCTTCATCACGCAGACCCGGTCGGCGATCCGCCGCACGATGGTCAGGTCATGGGTGATGAACAGAAGGCTCATGCCCAGATCGCGCTTCAGCTCGGCCAGAAGTTCGAGGATCTGCGCCTGGATCGTGACGTCGAGTGCGGTGGTCGGTTCGTCCGCGATCAACAGCTTGGGGTTGTTGGCGAGCGCCATCGCGATCATCACGCGCTGCCGTTGCCCGCCCGACAACTGGTGCGGATAGGCGCCGAGCCTGCTTTCGGGGTCGCGGATGCCGACGCGGTTCAGAAGCTCGACGATGCGCGCCCGCGCCTTCGCGCCGCCGAGCCCCTGGTGCAGCGCGAGGCTCTCGGCGATCTGCTTTTCCAGCGTGTGCAGCGGGTTGAGCGAGGTCATCGGCTCCTGGAAGATGAAGCTGATGTCATTGCCACGCACGGCGCGCAGGCCGGCCTCGGACGCGCCGATCATCTCGGTCCCGTCATAGCTGATCGACCCGGCCAGTTCGGCGGTGTCCGGCAGAAGCGACACGGTCGAAAGCGCCGTGACCGACTTGCCGGACCCGCTTTCACCCACCAGCGCGACGGTCTCGCCGTGGTCGACGGTGAAGGTGACGCCGCTCACGGCCTCGGTCGCGCCGAAGCGCACGGTCAGGTTTCGCACGTCGAGGATCGGCCGGGTCATGTCACGCGCTTTTCCTGTAGCATGGCATCCGCCCCCTCGGGTTTCGCCGTGGGTCCGTCGCCGCCATCGCCCCCGCCGTGGCCTGAGAATGTCTTGCGCGGGTCGAACGCGTCGCGGACGCCCTCGAAGACGAAGACCAGAAGCGACAGCATGATCGCGAAGGTGAAGAAGGCGGTGAAGCCCAGCCACGGCGCGTTGAGGTTGTTCTTGGCCTGAAGCGTCATCTCGCCCAGCGACGGCGCCGAGGAGGGCAGGCCGAAGCCGAGAAAGTCGAGCGAGGCCAGCGCCCCGATCGTGCCCGTCACGATGAAAGGCAGGAAGGTCAGCGTCGCGACCATGGCGTTCGGCAGGACGTGGCGGAACATGATGGTCAGGTTCCCCACGCCCAGCGCGCGGGCGGCGCGGACATATTCGTAGTTCCGCGCCCGCAGGAATTCCGCGCGCACCACGCCCACGAGGCCGGTCCAGCCGAATAGCACCATCAGGAACACCAGAAGCCAGAAGTTCATCGTGAAAATGGCCGATATGATGATGATGATGTAAAGGCTGGGCGTGGAATTCCAGATCTCGATGATGCGCTGAAAGATCAGGTCGAGAACGCCGCCGTAATAGCCCTGCGCGGCACCCGCCGCGATGCCGATGACCGAGGTCAGGAAGGTCACGACCAGCGCGAAACTGACCGACAGCCGAAAGCCGTAGATCACCCGCGCCAGCACGTCGCGCGCCGTGTCGTCGGTTCCGAGCCAATGGTCCCCATCCGGCGGCGAGGGCGCCGAGCGTCCGAGGTCGTTCACCGTGTTGTAGCTGTAGGGGATGAGCGGCCAGATCAGCCAGCCCTGCTCCACCTCCGAGCCGGCGAAAGTACCGGTTTCCTGCACCTCTTCGATGACGCCTTCGGGATCGTCCCAGCAATCCTCGAGCCCGCCCGAGACGATCAGGCACTGCACCTCGATGTCGCGATAGACCGCCTCCGTGCGGAAATCCCCGCCGAATTCCGTCTCGGAGTAGAAGTTGAAGATCGGCGTGTAATAGCCGCCCTGGTATTGCACGAGGATCGGCTTGTCGTTGGCGATAAGCTCCGCAAACAGGCTCAGCCCGTAGAGCAGAAGGAAAAGCCAGAGCGACCAGTAGGCGCGGCGGTTGGCCTTGAAGTTTTCCCACCGGCGGCGGTTCAGCGGCGACAGCCAGCCGCGCCGGGGCGGTGGTGCCAGACCCGGCGGCGTCGGACGCAGCAAGGGTTCGGGATCGATGCGCGGCCGCGCGGGATGCGCTTCGTCATCGTGGTCCAGATCGGGGCGGTCTCTCCAGGCCATCGCCTCAGGTCTCCCGCGTCTCGAAATCGATGCGCGGATCGATCCACACATACATCAGGTCCGAGATGATGTTCACCAGCAGGCCGATGAGGCCGAAGGCGAAGAGCGTGCCGAAGATGACCGGGTAATCCCGCCTGACCGCCGCCTCGAAGGCAAGCCTCCCCAGGCCGTCGAGCGAAAAGATCGTCTCGATGATCAGGCTGCCGCCGAAGAAGACACCCACGAAGACGGCCGGGAAGCCCGCGATCACGATCAGCATCGCGTTGCGGAACACGTGACCGTAGAGCACCCGGTTTTCCGTCAGGCCCTTGGCCTTGGCGGTCATCACGTATTGCTTCTTGATCTCGTCGAGAAAGCTGTTCTTCGTCAGCAGCGTCAGGGTCGCAAAGGCCGAGATCGTGGAGGCCAGAACCGGCAGGGTGATGTGCCAGAAATAGTCTGCCACCTTGCCCAGCGCGCTCAGCTCGTCCCAGTTGTCCGAGGTCAGCCCCCTGAGCGGGAAGATCTGGAAATACGACCCGCCGGCGAAGAGGACCAGAAGCAGGATCGCGAAGAGGAACCCCGGGATCGCGTAGGCCACGATGATCAGGCCCGAGGTGAAGGTGTCGAAGCGCGAGCCGTCCCGCACCGCCTTGCGGATGCCAAGGGGGATCGACACGAGATAGGCGATCACCGTCGACCACAGTCCCAGCGTGATGGATACCGGCAGTTTCTCGATCACCAGGTCCACGACCGAAATCGAGCGGAAATAGCTCTCTCCGAAGTCGAAGCGCATGTAGTCCCACATCATCAGGCCGAAGCGCTCGAGCGCGGGGATGTCTTCGGCCACGCATTCCTCTGCGTCGAGGTCGGGCTCACCCTCGTAGCCTTCGGCACAGACGATCCGGGCGAAGTTGAACTGCACGCGCAACTCGTCGAGGAACTGCGGCGGTAGCCCCCGCGCGCCCTGGTAGCTGTCGTCGATCTCGGACGCGCCGCCGCCTTCGTTGCCGCCTCCGGAGATGCCGGCAAAGACGTCGCCCTCCCCCTCGAGCTGGGCCAGAACCTGTTCGACAGGACCGCCCGGCACGAACTGGGTCAGTACGAAGTTCACGATCATGATCCCGAAGAGTGTCGGGATCATGAGCGCGATGCGTCTGAGGATATAGGCGCCCATCTCGGGTCAGAGCACGCCCTGATCGCGGAGCGCCTGTTCAGCCTCCGGATCGACCCACCAGAAATCGAGGAAGCCGATGCCGTAGGGCGGAAGCTCCTCGGGGTAGCGGTAATGGTTGTAGTAGGCCACCCACGAACTGTCGTTGTACCATTGCGGCACACGGATGCGGTAGGCCCGCAGGACGCGGTCGAGCGCGCGGGTGGCCACCTCCATCTCCTCGCGGGTTTCCGCGCGGATCACGACTTCCAGAAGCTCGTCGATCACCGGATCGGCGAGGCCCGCCACGTTGAACAACGCCTCGTCGGCGCCCAGCGTACCGAAGTACTGGCGCAGGCTGTTGCCCGGCTCGTAGCTCATCGGGAAGTGGTCGGTCAGCATGTCGAAATCGGCGTCGCGCTGGCGCTGGCTCATCTGCGCCCCGTCCACGCGGTTCATGCTGGCATCGATGCCGATGGCGCGCAGGTTTTCCACATAGGGGTTGATGATGCGATCGAAGAGCGGCCCGGCGTTGAGAAACTCGACCTCCAGCGTCTCGCCTGCCGCGTTGCGCAGCATGCCGTCGTCGCCGGGGGTCCAGCCGGCCTCTTCCAGAAGCGCCGTTGCGCGGCGCGCCTGACGGCGGTCGAAGGTGCGGTTCGGGTCGGACGCCGGCGTCGAGAAGGGCGGGTCGGTAAAGACCTCGTCGGGGATCTGCCCGCGGAAAGGCTCCAGCACCGCAAGCTCTTCGGGCGGCGGAAGGCCCTCGGCTTCGAGATGGGTGTTCTCCCAGAAACTGTCGATGTGCTGGTAGAGCCCGGAGAACAGCGTCTGGTTGGTCCATTCGAAATTGAACATCAGCGCGATGGCCTCGCGTACCCGGGGATCATCGAACTTCTCGCGCCGCAGGTTGAACACGAAGGACTGACCCGAGGCGATCAGGCCCTGCGGGATTTCCTCACGGATCACGATGCCCTGCTGCAGCCGCGGGAAATCGTAGTTGTTGGCCCAGTTCTGGGACGAGTTTTCCTGCCGGAACAGGTAGTTGCCAGCCGTGAACCCTTCGAAGGCGGCGATCCCGTCGGCGTAGTACTCGACCCGGATGGACTCGAAATTATGCCGTCCGCGGTTGATCGGCAGGTCATTGCCCCAGTAGTCGGGATTGCGGACGAAGACCGTGGAGCGGCCGGGGTCGATCTCCCCCACGACGTAGGGCCCGGACCCGACAAGGGGCTCGAGCCTGCTTTCGTCGAAATCGAGGCCACTGGCGATATGGCTCGCCTGGCTTATCACCGGCAGACCGCCCGCGGTGTCGATGCGCCCGCGCACCTGGCTTTCGGGGTTGAAATCGAAGCGGATGCGCCGATCGTCCAGCACTTCGGCGCCCGCGATGGTGTTGGGAAGGTTCGCTCGGAAGGACGGCAATCCTTCGTCGCGCAAAATCTCGTAGGAAAACAGCACGTCCTGCGCGGTGACGGGTGTGCCATCGGAAAAACTCGCCTCCTCCCGGAGGGTGAAGATCACGTAGGACTGGTCCTCGGGATAGGCGACGGTCTCGCACAGGAGACAATAGGATTGCCCGATCGTGTCCAGCGTGCCCTCCAGCATCGACTCGAAGAAGATCGATGACAGAACGGCGGGATTGCCCTGGTTCGTGTAGGGATGAAGCGAGTCGAAGGACCCGCCCGCGCTGGACCAGCTAAGCGACATCTCCCCGCCCTTGGGCGCATCCGGGTTCACATAGGAAAGATGCTCGAAATCAGCCGGATAGGTCAGGTCATCAAGGCTGAATGTCGCGACGCCGTGGGTCACGATCAGGTCGTCCTGCTGCGCCGGAGCGGGCATCGCGCCGAGCGCCCAGACCACCGCGGCCACGAAAAGTGGCAGAGAGGCGATCCGGGCGGATTGCGAGGGGCGCGCGCGCTCCCGCAGGGCAACCCGGGCCACGGGTGCGGAACGGATGTCGAGGGCGGGTCGGTGGCGGCGATCTGGCATCAGGGTCTCCAAGCTCGTCCGGTGCATCTTCCCACTGATGTGGGCCGGATCACGTTAGAGACCAGTGCCACCAAGGTTCAAGTTGAGATTCCGTGATCACCGGTGACGGCGGGCACATGCCGCAAGAACGCGAAAGGCCGCCCGGTCGGGCGGCCTTCGATGTTTCGAAGCGAACCGCTACTGGCTTATTGCTGAGTGGCCAGATAGGCGATCAGGTTGGCGCGATCTTCCACGTCGGACATGCCGTTATACGCCATCGACGTGCCGGGCGCGTAGGACCGCGGGCTTTCGAGGAAGGACGAGAGGTCCTCCGGGGTCCAGTCCCCTTCCAGCGACATCAGCGCGTCGGAATAGCTGAAGCCCTCCGCCGAATGCTTCGGCCGGCCCACGACTCCGTGCAGGTAAGGCCCGACGCCGTTCTGGCCGGGGTTGAGCGCATGGCAGGCCTGGCACTGCCGCCACAGGCCTTCGCCCGCCCCGGCATCGGCTTCGGCATAGACATCGGCGAAGGCGACCTCGACGACCTCCTCTTCCGGCTCGTCGTCGGCCTCGGCGGTCTCGTCGATGATGACATAGCCACGCACGTGATCCTCACCATGGCGGTCGACGTTGTAGAGGCCCTCGGCCGCCCACCCGCCCAGAAGCAGGACCAGTAGCGCGCCGCACAGCGACCCGAAAGCTTTGGTGATGGTCATCGTATCAAACATGGCTCATCCACTCGTATCTCGATTCCGCGGGTATCTAGGGTGTTTCCACCGGGAGAGGCAAGGTGTAGGGAGCGCGACCAAACGCCCACTCACCCCGAGGTGGAGAGATGACCCAGCGTATCGCCTTTCAGGGTGAGCCCGGCGCCTATTCGCATCAGGCCTGCCACACCGCGCGCCCGCATCTCGAGGCCCTGCCCTGCCCCACCTTCGAGGCGGTGATCGAGGCGGTCGCCAGCGGCGCGGCGGAACAGGCGATGCTGCCGGTGGAAAACACCACCTACGGGCGCGTGGCCGATATCCACCGGCTCCTGCCGCAATCGGGCCTGCACATCGTCGACGAGGCCTTCGTGCGGGTGCACATCAACCTGCTCGGCGTGCCCGGAGCGACGATCGCCGATGTGAGGGAGGCCTGGTCGCACCTCGTCCTGCTGCCGCAATGCGCGCGCTTCCTGCGCGAAAACGGCATCGCGGGCCGGGTCAGCACCGACAACGCCCGCGCCGCGCGCGACGTGGCCGAGCGGGGGGACAGGACGCAGGCGGCGCTCGCATCGGAACTCGCGGGAGAGATCTACGGGCTGGACGTGCTGGCGCGCCATATCGAGGATCACGACAGCAACACGACGCGGTTTCTGATCATGGCGCAGGAACCGGACATGACCCGCCGGGCCGATCACATGATGACGACCTTCGTCTTCCGCGTGCGCAACATTCCAGCCGCGCTTTACAAGGCCATGGGTGGGTTCGCCACGAACGGCGTGAACATGACCAAGCTGGAAAGCTACATGATCGACGGCTCCTTCACCGCGACGCAGTTCTATGCCGACATCGAAGGCCACCCCGACGACCGGAACGTGCAACTGGCGCTGGAAGAGCTGGAGTACTTCACCAGCTATCTCAAGGTTCTGGGCACCTACCCCGCCGACCCCGCGCGCGATTGACACCCGGAGCGGCCGACGGGGCAAAAAAAACGCTGCGCGCGGCATTCTCCTGGGGCAATGTGGCCGCAGGGAAGGGACAGCATGGCCGGCGACAGCATGATCTCCTGCGATATAGACCTCGCTGAGGACGGTCGGCACACCGGGTTCCTTCGCGTTCCGCATTCCACCCATGCCAGCGCCTATGGCTGGATCGGACTGCCCATCGTCTCGATCCGGAACGGCGAAGGGCCGGTGATCCTGCTGACCGCCGGGGTTCACGGCGACGAATACGAGGGGCAGGCCGCCCTTGTGACCCTCACGCGGGAGCTCGCGCCGGAGGCGATACGGGGGCAGGTCATCCTGCTTCCGATGACCAACGCCCCGGCGGCGCGCGCCGGGCTTCGGACCTCGCCCGTCGATGGCGGGAACCTCAACCGTCTGTTCCCCGGCAATCCGCGCGGCACGCCCAGCGAGATGATCGCCCATTACCTCGAGACGGTTCTGATCCCGCGCGCCGACGTCATGGTCGACCTGCATTCGGGGGGATCGTCGCTCTGGTATCCGCCGACGCTCCTGCGCGGACAGGGTGCCGACCAGACCGAGGCGGCGCGGCTGCGGCTGCTGCAGGACGCGTTCGACCTGCCCTATGCCTGGGTCTTCACCGGCGGCGGCGGGCGCGGATCGACCGCGCGCACGGCCATGGGGGCCGCGAACCGGAACGGCGTGACCTGCGTGATGGCCGAGCTTGGCGGCGGTGGCGTCATCGACAGGGATATCCTCGCGCTCACGCTGCGCGGTCTGCGCCGGGTGCTGCACGCGCTCGGCATGCTTCCGGGCCACACGCCCGATCCGGCCAATGGCACGAGAGAGCTTCACGCCGAGGGGTCGGTCCATGCCCGGGATGCAGGGCTGTTCGAACCTCTCGTGGAGATCGGCGAAGCGGTGCTTCCCGGGCAATCGCTGGGCCTCGTGCATGACCGCGACCACCCGGACCGCGCACCGTCGGACGTGATATCTCCCTTCGCGGGGATCTTGCTGGCGAAACGGGCCATGGGTCTCGTGGAGATCGGCGACGCGGTCGGGCAGGTCGCGCGCGACGCCGACGCGCCATGAATCCGCTCCGCGGCATCGCCCTGAAGGTCGCCTCGGTCTGCGTGTTCGTCGCCATGGCGAGCCTCGTCAAGGCGACCTCGGACATCGTGCCGCCGGGACAGGCGGTCTTCTTCCGCTCGTTCTTCGCGGTGCCGGTCATCGTGGCGTGGCTTGCGATGCGCCATGAACTGCACGTGGGCCTGAAAACGTCCGATCCGATGGCCCACATCTGGCGCGGCATCGTGGGCGCGTCCGCCATGGGGCTGATGTTCACGGGCCTCGGCCTGCTGCCCCTGCCCGAGGTCACCGCGATCGGCTACGCCGCACCCATCCTCGTCGTCGTCTTCGCCGCGATGTTCCTGGGCGAGCAGGTGCGCGCCTTCCGCCTGTCCATGGTGGCGCTCGGCATGGCGGGGGTGCTGGTTGTGCTTTCGCCGCGTCTGCAGGTCGATCCGGCCACGGTCGGCACGGGCGAGACGCTGGGCGCCGTGGTGGTCCTGCTGGCGGCCGTCTGCGCCGCGCTCGCGCAGGTCTTCGTGCGCAAGATGGTGCAGACCGAAAGCACGGCGGCGATCGTGTTCTACTTTTCACTCACGGCAAGCGCCCTGTCGCTTCTGACGCTGCCATGGGGCTGGGCCGTGCCGCCGCTCTGGGCGCTGGGGACGTTGATCCTCGCGGGTCTGCTGGGCGGTGTCGGACAGATCCTTCTGACCTCATCCTACCGCTTCGCCGATGCCTCGCTGATCGCGCCGTTCGAATATGCCTCGATGCTGCTGGCCATCGGCGTGGGCTATTTCGTGTTCTCCGAAGTGCCCAGCGCGACCATGCTGACGGGGGCCGCGATGGTCGTGACCGCCGGCGTCCTGATCATCTGGAGAGAGCGTCAGCTGGGGCTCGAGCGCGCCCGCCAGCGCAAGGCCGGCCCGGGCCCCCATTAAGCCCTCATGCGCCGGCGCGCGCGCGCCAGTCCGCTTCCACGGCCTGACCTTGCCGCACAACGGCACCCTCGAGCCGCTGGATCACCCGGCGGCGCGCGACCTTGAGCGTCTGCAACAGGAGGCGCGCCGAAAGCGTGGAGGCCTTGAGTTCCAGCATGACCGAGACCCGTGTGACCGTGGCCGACAACGGCACGAAACTGACTTCGTAGTGGCAACCCATGCCGCCGATCCGGCTTTCGACCACGAAACGCTCCTCGCGGGAAAGGGCCGCGATGCGTGCCTCGATCGGACGTAGCTTGCCGCGAACCGCGACGGACCCGCGCCACGCGACGCCCAGCGCCGCCTCCTTCCAGTCGCCGACCCGGACAAGCTCCGCGTCTCGCGCCCTGATGTCGGCCTCGATCGCGGCGAAGTCGGTGAACCCGCCCCACACCCAGTCGACCGGCGCCTCGATGTCGTCCGCAACCCTGAACTTCAAACCGGCCACCCCTTGTCCAACCCGGTCTCTTTTCACTTTGGTGGGGGCAAAGCGGCCTCCGGGTCAAGTCGGTCGGCCAGCCATTCCCTGAGAAGGAAATGCGCGATGGCCCCCTGCCGGGCGCCCGCGATCTCGGGATGCCGGCCCATGAAAACCTCCAGCATCTCCGATCGGCCAACCCAGCGGGCGTCCTCGAGTTCCGCCGGATCGACGGTGATCGCGGTCGTTTCCGCGATCCCGTGGCAGCCCAGCATCAGCGACGCCGGAAACGGCCAGGGCTGGCTGGCGAGATAGCGCACGGCGCCGACCCTTACCCCGCTTTCCTCCAGCACCTCGCGGCGCACGGCATCCTCCACGGTCTCGCCGGGTTCCACGAAACCGGCGAGGAGGGAATACATCCTCTCGGGCCAGCCGGGAGAGCGGCCCACCAGAACCCTGTCGCCGCGGGTGATCAGCATGATGACCACCGGATCGGTGCGCGGGAAATGCCCGGCGCCGCAGGTCTCGCAGCGGCGCTGCCATCCCGCCTGCACCGGAGCGCTCGCACCGCCGCAGCGGGCGCAGTGGCGGTGGGTGGCGTGCCATTGCAACAGGCCCCGCGCCGTCGCCGCCAGTTCCGCGTCCCGGGGCGAGAGTGCGGCCATGATCCCCCGAAGCTCGGCAAAGCCAGCGCCGCTCCCGGTCTCGGATGGGTGCCTCTGCACGCTGCGATCGATGAAGGCGCCAACCTGCGCCTCGTCCACGTCGTCGGGCACCCAGCCGGACATGTCGGCCGCGAAAAGAAGCCCGCCTCCGGCGTCCCGGCCAAGCAGAACCGGCGCCTCCTCCGCCTCGGCCAAGACGGGATGGGAAGCGCCGCGGAACGCCAGCGCAACATCGCCCGCCTCCGGAGACCCGGTGGTCAGTGGCTTGCCGCGCCAGACGGGCAGAACACCGGCCCCGGCCGCAAGCGCCTCCCGCAGGTGCCGGTCCTTTCCGCGCAAATCCGCCGCACGGTCAAGCGCCGAACCTCCGAACACCACTGTCTGCGCGCGCTGCATCTCTCTTCTCTCCCTTGGGTCCCTTGGGTCCCTTGGGTCCCGCCACTGCCGATGACTATGGCGCATTGGCCACAGATTACGACTAGGAGGGTAGTTTTTTTCGATAATTCCGGAAAATTCGACTGTTGCAGTCGGATTCTCTCGCGTCTTCTTGGGCACAGAAATCGACCGGAACAAATGTCTGTCTGTCGCGAATTTGCCAAGGATTTTGGGGCCATGCCTCGGGACGCATCGCTCGTCCACCTGCGTGTGCTTGCGACAGCGGATCTGCACGCGACCCTGATGCCCTTCGATTACTACTCCGACAGCGCCGATGATCGGATCGGACTGGTGCGCATCGCGGGGCTCGTGGAGGCGGCCCGGGCCGACACGCCCAACTGCCTACTCTTCGACAATGGCGACACCTTTCAGGGCGGCGCCCTCGGCGATCTCGCGGCGCAGCAGGCGGCAAGGGGAAACGGGCCGCATCCCATGATCCTTGCCATGAACGCGCTCGGCTACGACGCAGCCACGCTGGGCAATCACGACTTCGACTACGGGATCGACCTGCTGCGCGGGATCCTCGCGGATGCCGGGTTTCCCGTGGTGCTCGCCAATGCACAGTATCCGGGAAACGGCGAACCCTTCAGGCCGCGTCACGTCCTGCTGGAGCGTGACGTCCAAGACCTCGATGGCGCATGGCATGTCCTCCGGATCGGGGTGACGGGCACCGTGCCGCCGCAGGTCTCGCGATGGAACAGGTCCATCCTGAACGGCGACCTGATCTTCGGCGACGCGGTCGCGGCCGCGGCGTGCGAGGCGCAGTCCCTGAAGGCTGCCGGGGCCGATATCGTGGTGGTCCTTACCCATTCCGGCCTCGAGGACTGCGAAACGAACCTTGCGAGTGTCGGGGACGGGCCGGACATCGGGGAAGAAAACGTTGCACGGACCATCGCCGCCCTCGCGGAGGTGGATGTCGTGATCGCCGGCCACACCCACGAGGTCTTCCCGCCGGAAGGCGAGTGCGACATCGTCCCGCCGAATGTCCCGATCGTGCAGCCGGGGAGTCTCGGCTCGCATCTGGGCTGCATCGACCTCGCGCTGGTGAAGCAACAGGACGGCGCCGCGGATGGCTGGAAGATACTCAAGGCCGAAGCCGAGGCGCTGCGGCTCGACGGCACGGCACGGGGGGCAGGCGCAAAAGCGCTGCGCGCCTTCATCCGCGCACGGCCGGGCCTGCGCCAGACGATCGGCGCAAGGCACCGCGCCACGCGCGCCGAAACCGCCCGCCAGATCGGCGTCAGCGCGGTCCCCCTGCACACGTTCTTCAGCGCCATCGCGCCTTGCGCGGCGACGCAGCTGATGGCCGACGCGCAGCGCGCCGCGGCGCGAGAGGTGCTCGCGGATCACGCGGCTCTGAGGGATCTGCCGCTGCTCTGCGCGGTGTCGCCCATGCGCAGCGGCGGCCGGTCCGGGCCGGATCAGTTTACCGACATTCCCGCCGGCCCCATCCTGCTGCGTCACATCTCGGACCTCTATTGCTACCCCAACAGCCTGTCCATCCTGCGCCTGCGGGGACGCGACATCCCGACCTGGCTGGAACGCTCCGCGTCGATATTCCTTCGCATCGATCCCGAAGACCCCTCGCCCCAGCCGCTGATCGACCACGATTTCGCCGGATACAATTTCGACCGGCTCGACGGGCTGATCTACGAGATCGACGTGAGCGTCCCGGCGCGCACCGACGCCCACGGGGAAAGACTGTTCGATACGCCCGGCCGCATCCGCAACCTGCGCCACGCGGACGGCCGCCCCGTCGATCCCGACGAGGACGTGCTGATCGTCACGAACTCCTACCGGGCCTCGGGGGGCGGCAATTTCAGGATATGCGCAGAGAGCGAGACCGTGCTGGCCGTGACCACGCACGTGCGCGACTGCATCGTGGAGTTCATCCGCTCCCGCAGGGCGCCGATAAGGCCCGAACCCGCTGCGACCTTCACCCTGACCGGCTTTGGCAAGGCGCGGCCCGCGTTCGAGACGGGACCGGGCGCGTTGCAGCACGAACGGGAGTTCGACGGTCTGGGGCTCACCTGCCTCGGATACTCTGACCGGGGATTTCTCCGCCTCGATTACCGGCCACGCAATCCCGGCATCTAAGGATTTGCCCATTTGTTCATCGTTACGCTTGATTTTTAGGCATTTTGCCGCACAAATCGCCCATATCCGGGTTGTCGCATTGACGCGTCCGGGGGCCCCGGCCTGAGTCGTGGCGGGCTTGAACATGCGCGGGCCTGCGAACCCGGGGCGCTCTTTTCTCGGCACGCAACGCGCCAGGGCGAGCACACAGTCACGAACCGGACCACATGGAGGTTGCCTTGCTGAACCGAATATTGCCGCCCCTCGCCGCTGCCCTGATCGCGGCCACGCCGCTCGCCGCACAGGACACCACAATCAACTTCGCCCTCGACTGGCGGTTCGAAGGCCCCTCGGCGCCCTATTTCCTGGCCATCGACAACGGCCATTTTGCCGCCGAAGGGCTGTCGGTCGAGGTGGCCGCGGGCGAGGGCTCGCTCGACGCCATCCCGAAGGTCGCCTCGGGCGCCTTCCCGCTGGGCTTTGCCGACATCAACAGCCTGGTCCGGTTTCTCGACCAGAACCCGGGCGCACCCGTCACCGCGGTCATGATGGTCTATGACAGCCCGCCCTTCTCCATCGTCGGCCGCGTGAGCCAGGGTATCTCGGGCATCGAAGACCTGGAGGGGTCCATCCTCGGCGCGCCGCCGCCCGACGGGGCATGGGCGCAGTTTCCGATCCTCGCCGAGGTCAACGACATCGACGTGTCCACCATCACCGTGGAACCCGTCGGCTTTCCCACCCGCGAGCCGATGCTGGCCGAGGGCAACGTGGACAGCGTGACCGGCTTCAACTTCTCGTCCTACCTGTCGCTGGCGCGCCTCGGCGTTCCCGAGGATGACATCACCACGATCATGTTCTCGGATCATGGCGTGGCCCTCTATGGCAACGCGGTGATCGTCAACACCGACTTCGCCGCCGAGAACCCCGAGGTCGTCACCGGCGCCCTGCGCGCCATCGCGCGGGGCACGGCCGACGCCATCGCCGACCCCGCTGCCGGTGCCGCCGCGGTGATCGCGCGCAACCCGGCCGGCGACGTGGAGCTTGAAACCCGCCGCCTGCAGATCGCACTCGATGCGAACATCCTGACCGACTACGTCATCGAGAACGGCATGGGCAATATCGACCCGGAGCGCATGGCCCTTGCGCTCGAGCAGATGCAGCTCACCTACGAGTTCCAGGGCGAGATCGACCCCGCGCTCTACTTCACCGATGCCTTCCTGCCCGAGGCCGAGGTGCTGATGATCGCGCCCTGAGGGCGCCCTGACATGCCCTCCGGGTCGGTGTCGATCACCGGCCCGGAGGGTTTCCCTGGAATTTCAGGGCAACGACGCAACACCCCCGGGATGACGACAGATCGGTCGGCCTGTTTCCTCAACCATGGCCTTGCACGGATCCCGGACGTGTCGACGCGCCGCTGACCATTCGAAGGCACCGCCGGATGCAGACTGACCCTTCCCACTACATGATCGAACTGCGCGAGGTGACCCATGCCTACAAGACCAAGGCGGGGCCGCTGCCGGTGCTCGACAATCTCTCGCTCAAGATCCCCGAGAACAGTTTCTGCGCGGTGGTCGGCCCGTCGGGCTGCGGCAAGTCCACTCTGACGCGGCTGGTCTCGGGCCTGATGAAGCCGAACGAGGGGCAGGTCTGGCTGCACAACAAGCTGGTGACCTCGCCCCGCCCCACGGTCGGCATGGCGTTCCAGAACCCGGTTCTGCTGGAATGGCGCACCATCCTGCAGAACGTCCTCCTGCCGCTCGAGATCGTGAAATCGCCCATGTCCAAGGCGCAGGCGACCGAGCGCGCGCATCACCTGCTCGACCTCGTGGGCCTGACCGGTTTCGCCGAAAAGCGGCCCTCGGAACTGTCGGGTGGCATGCGCCAGCGCGCGAGCCTTTGCCGATCCATCATCCACAAGCCCGACGTCCTGATCCTCGACGAACCCTTCGGCGCGCTCGACGCCTTCACGCGGGAGGACCTGTGGTGCACCATGCACGACCTGCGCGAACAGGAGCCTTTCACCTGCATGCTGATCACCCATGACCTCAGGGAATCCGTGTTCCTCGCCGATCAGGTGGTCGTCATGTCCGGGCGCCCCGCGCATGCCCAGTACGTCCTCGACGTCGACATTCCGGGCAAGCGGACGCTCGACGATCTCTATGCGCCCAGATCGGTCGAGATGCTGGCCACGCTGCGCCACCAGATCCAGGTCGCGCAGGGCCGCACCGCGGAGGGTGACGACGCTCCGGCCCCGCCGCCACCGCCGAAACCGGCCCGCAGCAAACCGATCCCGGGGGCGATGCAATGAATGACACCGCGCGCAAGATCCTCGCGCCCACGCTCTTCATCGTGGCGATTCTCGCGTTCTGGGAATGGGTGGTCTGGTACAACGAGTTGCCGGATTTCCGCATGGCGAGCCCGTCGGACCTGATCCCGCGCTACATCCAGTTCTGGGACCTGTTCCTGATAAAGTCCTGGGAAACGCTGTGGCGGACAGTGGTGGGGCTGGCGCTGGCCGTGGTGGTCGGCACCCTGTTCGGCATGATCATGGGCTTTTCGCGATTCGCGCGCGAGGGGCTTTACCCGATCCTCGTGGGCTTCAACGCCATCCCCAAGGCAACCGTGGTTCCCATCGTGGCGCTGATGTTCGTGGGGCAGCACGATTTCAACACGGTGCTGATCGCCTTCATGATCTCGTTCTTCCCGATCGCGGTTTCGGTCTCGATCGGGCTGAGCACGCTGGAGCCTGAATACCGCGACATCCTGCGGTCGCTGGGCGCCAGCCAGGCCACGATCTTCTGGAAGATCGCCCTGCCCAAGACGCTGCCGGAATTCTTCGGGGCGCTGAAGGTTGCGGTGACGCTCGCCTTCATCGGCACGAACCTGATGGAGATCGTGTCGCCTCACGGGCGGGGTCTGGGCGACCTGTTCGATTCGGGCCGGATCAGCGCGGATTATCCGTTGATGTTCGCGGTCCTGTTCGCGCTGGCGGCGCTTGGCATCCTGCTGTTCTACGTCGTGGTGTTCCTCGAACGGATCTTCGCGGGCTGGGCCGAACGCAGCCCGGTCTAGGACGCAGTTTTCGCAAGGAACAACAGGACGGATATCTCCGGATATCCGTCCCCTCGGGATCGCAAGCCAGACAAGAACGCCGGGTGCGGCGGGGCAGGCAAGACGCCCTGCCCGGTCCGGCATGACACCCGGGCTTGCGACTCCGCACGGTATTTCCTATCTGGGGGGTGAGAGGTTGGCGCGGGCAAGCGCCTCGCCAACCTGGTCAGGTCCGGAAGGAAGCAGCCACAACGAGCCCCGCTTGGGTCGATGTCCAGCCTCTCACCCCATCCCTCGCTCGCCAGGACGTCGATGGGTCGTACCATCCGGGCAAGGTCCAGCCTTTAGAGGACTCCGTCCAGGGCGGTCGTGGCGAGATAATTGAAGAAGATGGAAATCAGCACCGCGAGCCCGAAATAGAGCGTTGCGGCCTCGAGGCTCACGCGCGTCACGGGGCGCAGCCGGTGACGTTCCCAATGCCACAGCAAGATGCCCGTGATCGCCGCGAGAATGTGGAACGTGCCGAAGATCGTCATCGCCCCGAATCCGATCAGCGCGATCACCCCCTGCACGCCGCCCGGCAGCACCAGCGACGCCAGCCAGAACGCCAGCGCGCACAGCGTCATGACCGCAAAGAACAGCGCCATCAGCGCGACCAGCGCGCGTGGCGGTACATGTTCGCCCATCGCTCTCTCCCTTTTGTGGACCAAGCCCGCGGTCCGGGCCATGGACCTCGCCCGCCGCACCCCCTAAACTCGTCCCGTTCCCCCGTGAGGCAACAGCGATGAGCGACACTCCCGACACCGGCTATCAGGTTCTGGCGCGAAAGTACCGTCCGCAGACCTTCGCCGATCTCATCGGTCAGGACGCGATGGTCCGCACGCTGAAGAACGCCTTCGCGGCCGACCGCATCGCGCAGGCATTCATGCTGACCGGCATTCGCGGGACTGGCAAGACCACGACCGCGCGCATCATCGCCAAGGGGCTGAACTGTATCGGCCCGGACGGCACTGGCGGGCCCACGACCGACCCCTGTGGCGTCTGCGTGAACTGCAAGGCCATCGCCGAGGGTCGCCATGTCGACGTGATGGAGATGGACGCGGCCAGCCATACGGGCGTGCAGAACATCCGTGACGCGATCATCGAGACGGTGAGCTACCGCGCGGCGCAGGCGCGCTACAAGATCTTCATCATCGACGAGGTTCACATGCTCTCGACGAGCGCGTTCAACGCGCTTCTCAAGACGCTGGAGGAACCGCCCGCCCACGTGAAATTCCTCTTCGCCACGACCGAGATCCGCAAGGTTCCCGTCACGGTGCTAAGCCGCTGCCAGCGCTTCGACCTGCGCCGGATCGAGCCCGAGGTGATGATCGCCCATCTCAAGGGCATCGCAGCGCAGGAAGACGCCCGGATCGCCGAGGAGGCGCTGGCGCTGATTACGCGGGCCTCCGAAGGCTCGGTCCGCGACGCCATGAGCCTGCTGGATCAGGCCATCGCCCATGGCGCGGGCGAGACGGGCGCCGATCAGGTCCGCGCGATGCTGGGCCTTGCCGACCGGGGCCGCGTCCTCGACCTCTTCGAGGCGATCATGGGCGGGGATGCCGCAGGCGCGCTGGCCGAACTGAGCGGTCAATATGCCGATGGGGCCGATCCCGTGGCTGTCCTGCGCGATCTGGCCGAGGTCACGCACTGGCTGTCGGTGGTCAAGATCACGCCCGACGCCGCCGACGACCCGACCATCGGCGCGGGCGAACGGGCGCGCGGGCAGGACCTGTCCGCCCGGCTGCCCATGCGGGCGCTGACGCGGATGTGGCAGATGCTGCTCAAGGCGCTGGAGGAGGTCCGCCTCGCCCCCAACGCGATGATGGCCGCCGAGATGGCGGTGATCCGCCTGACTCATGTGGCGGAGTTGCCGAGCCCCGGCGATCTGGTGAAGAAGCTGACCGAGGCGCCGCCCGCCGCCGCGGTGGGTCAGGGCGCCGGACCCGCCGGGGCCGCACCCTCGGCCCCCGTCGCCCGCAGGACGCTGCCGACAAGCGCAACCTCGGGCCCGGTCGCCTCGGGCGCTCTGACCGCCGTGCAGCGGGCGCCCGGCCCGGACCTAGCCCGGTATCCGACATGGGACAGTGTCGTCGCGCTGGTGGAAGAAACCCGCGACATGAAGCTGCTGATCGAGGTGAAATCCTGCCTGCGGCTGGTGTCCTACGCCCCCGGCCGGGTCGAGCTGGAACCCACCGAGAACGCCCCGCGCGACCTGATCCCGCGCCTCGGCCGGATGCTGCAGACCGCGACGGGCGTCCGCTGGACCCTCGCCGTCGGCACCGGCGGCGCGCCGACGATCAAGGAGACGGCCGAACGCGAGAAGGCGGCCCTGACGGCGGAGGTGGAGAAACATCCCCTCATGCAGGCCATCCGGGACGCCTTTCCCGGCGCGCGCATCGAACAGATCCGGACCCGCGCGGAGCTGACCCGCGCGGCCGGGGCCGAGGCGCTGCCGGAGTTGCCCGACGAGGACGACGCGCCCGAAGACTGGGATCCGTTCGAGGACTGAAGGCCCCCGAGCGACCGCCAGGCGGACCTGTGCGGCAAAACGTGGCTCACGCGTGCCTGCGCGCTTGTGACGGCCGGTCTTGGGGCGTATCTGGGATGGAACTGGCACCAAGGGGATGACGTGAGATGCTGAAAGGACTGGGCGGGCTCGGCGACATGGGCAAACTCATGAAGCAGGCCCAGGAAATGCAGACCAAGATGGCCGAGATGCAGGACGCGCTCACCACGATGACGGTGACCGGCGAAAGCGGCGCGGGCCTCGTGAAGGCGACGGCCACGGCCAAGGGCGAATTGACCTCGCTCGACATCGACCCGTCGATCTTCAACGAGGACGACAAGGAAGTGGTCGAGGACCTGATCCTCGCCGCCATCAAGGACGCACAGGCCAAGGCTCAGGCGAAAAGCCAGGAACAGATGGCCAAGCTGACCGAGGAGATGGGCCTGCCCGCCGGCATGAAGATGCCCTTCTGAGGGCGCGGGCTTGTCCTCCTCCGATCCGCCATCCGGGCCGTCCCACGATCCGTCCCGAGACGGCGCCCCGCGCGATATCGAGGCGCTGATCGAGATCATGGCGCGCCTTCCGGGGCTGGGCCCCCGCTCGGCCCGGCGCGCGGTGCTGCACCTGATCAAGAAGCGCGGGACGCTGATGGCACCTTTGGCCGAGGCGATGGGGCGGGTCGCGGACAGTGCGCGCACCTGTTTCAACTGCGGCAACATCTCCACCGCCGATCTCTGCCCCATCTGCAGCGACGAGGGCCGCGCGAACGGCCAGATCTGCGTGGTGGAGGACGTGGCCGACCTCTGGGCGATGGAACGCGGCAACGCCTTCAAGGGCCGCTACCACGTTCTGGGCGGGACACTGTCGGCGCTGGACGATATCGGCCCCGAGGACCTGCACATCCCGCGCCTCGTCGACCGGATCACGACGGAACATGCGGGCGAGGTCATCCTGGCGCTCAACGCCACCGTCGACGGACAGACGACGGCCCATTACATCGCCGAGGCGCTGGACGGCACGGGCGTCTCGGTGACGTCCCTCGCCCAGGGCGTCCCTATCGGCGGTGAGCTCGATTATCTCGACGACGGCACGATTTCGGCCGCCCTCAAGGCCAGAAAGGCACTCTGACATGGCGATCGCACAGGGGTATACGGCGCTGCTTTGCCCCGCCTGCATGGAAAACCAGCTCTGGCTCGGAGAGGACGGGCTGGAATGCCGCCGCTGCGGCCATGTCGTCGCGCAGGACAATGGCGTGCACGCGCTCTCGCCCGCCGTGGGCGAGGTGCCCCCGGTCCCCGGCGCTCCGGCCGAGTGGAACGAAGGCATCGCCAAGGCGTTCTTCCCGACCGAGGCCGCGCGGGCCGGGCATTATCGCGATCTCGACGTGATCCTCGGACAGCTGATGGGCCGCAAGAGTTTCGGCGAAGTGCTGGAACTCGGCGCCTCGGGCGGGGGTTGGACTTGGGGCCTTGCCAATGACGACCGCGTGCGGCGGCTGTACGCGACGGAAACCTCCCCGGCGGCACTTTCGCATCTGGCCGAGATCACCGAGGGCGGCGCCGCGCTGATCCTCGAGACCGCGTCAGCGACGCTCGGCATTGAAATGGCAAGCCTCGACCTGGTGTTGGGGCGTGGCGCGCTGAGCCGTGAGGCCGATCCGACGACGCTTCTGACGAATGCGCGACGCTGGCTCAAACCGGGGGGTGTGGCCGTGTTCCTCGAACCCTGCCTGCAGGGCAAGATCTGGACCGCCTTCGTGATGGACCTGATCCGGCGCTTCGAGGCGCAGGGCGGGCCCGGCCCGTCGCCCGATGGTGGCGGGGGGTTCCTGGGGCGGAAGTCATCGTCGAAGGGCCTCAGCCAGCTGGCCACGATGCGCCTCGAAGGCGCCGCCCGGCAGGTGATGCGCGGCGCGCAAGGGCTCGGGACGGGCGACGACCGTGTCTTCGACATGGCGGCCCTGACCAACCTCGGCTACGAGATCGGCTATTCGGAATGCTACCCGGTCGATCAGCCGCAGACCGACGTCACCCCGCTCAGGCGGATGCGCAACGCGCTCGACGGTTTGCTGGGTCAGGAGAAATCGGCCCTCGACCGCTATGCGCCGATCTTCGAGGCGCTGGAGGAAACCTTCGGCGCGCTACCGGAAACCGCACCGGTGGCCCCCAACATCTACTTCGTCTTCCGCGCCTAGACGACAGACGGCGGGCCCGGTCCAGCGGACGGCGCCCTTGCGTATTTGGAGAAAGATGAAGCAGGGGATCCCCACCCTTCATCTTTCCGAAAATACGCATTGCATGCCGGTGACGTCAGCGCATCGGGCTGAAGATCGCGCCCTCCAGCGTACAGTCGCGCACCACGTCGTCGCCGCAGACGCGCGGCTCGAGGTCGCGCGTCAGGCACAGGCGCACCTCCTGCACCCGGCCCGCGCGGCAGGTGACCGTCAGCATGTCAGGCTCCAGATCGGGGTTGGCCTCGAGAAACGCCTCCTCGATGACGCGCGCGGGCAGGCGCACCTCCCGGTCGAGCCTGCGCAACAGGTCGGGCCGCTCGACGCGGTCATAGGCCAGCCGGGACAGGGCGTAGTAATCCTCCGCCGACAACCCGCTGCACACGCCGTGCTTGCGCCACTGGTGCCAAGCCAGCCCGGCCGACCCCATGATGTCGGCCATCGCGCCGGTCTGCCCGCGTGAGGGCGGGTGCCGCGCGGTGGGGCAGAAACTTGGCCAGCCCTCCTCGTATTGCGGCCAGAGCCCGTGGAGCGTGAAGCCGAAGCCCCGGCCCGGGTCGCATTGCGGGCTGTCGCGCGCGTCACCCTCGAGCGCGCACCATGTGGGCGTCCAGCTGAGCGCGAGGACGTAATAGTCGAACGCCCCCGCGCGGCCCTCTTCGGCCCGACCGTGGACAGGCAGCGCCATGAGCGCGATGAAGATCACGAACCGGACCAGACGCATTACCACTTTCCTCCCGCCGCATCCGCGCCTATATACGCTGCGATTTCCCCGAAATCGAGGAACGGCGGGCCTGTCCCGCAGCCGCTCCCACGGCCCGCTCCTCGTGCATCCTGTCGCAAGGAGGCGACCGACATGAACAAACCGATCATGGCAAAGGCCACTGCAGTCTGGCTCGTCGACAACACCACGCTGACCTTCAAGCAGATCGGCGATTTCTGCGGCCTGCATGAGCTGGAAGTGCAGGGCATCGCGGATGGCGACGTGGCCGCCGGCGTGAAGGGGTTCGACCCCATCGTGAACAACCAGCTGACGCAGGAAGAGATCGACAAGGCCGAGGCCGACCCGCAGCACAAGCTGCAGCTGAAATTCAACCCCGCCGCCCTTGGCGAGGAAAAGCGCCGGGGCCCGCGCTATACGCCGCTCAGCAAGCGTCAGGACCGGCCGGCCTCGATCCTGTGGCTGGTGAAGTTCCACCCGGAACTCAGCGATGGGCAGATCTCGAAGCTTGTCGGCACCACGAAACCGACCATCCAGTCGATCCGCGAGCGCACGCACTGGAACATCTCGAACATCCAGCCGATCGACCCCGTGGCGCTTGGCCTGTGCAAGCAGACCGAGCTGGACGCGGCCGTGCAGAAAGCCAATGCCAAGAAGGCCCGCGACGGCGAGATCATGTCCGACGACGAACGGCGCAAGCTGGTCTCGACCGAGCAGAGCCTCGGGATGGAACCCGAGCCCAAGATCCCGTCGGCGATCTCGGGACTGGAGACCTTCTCGCTCAGCGACAGCGACGACGACGCTGAAGAGGACCGGCCGCGGCGTGAAGTGGACGCCGACAGCCTGTTCAACCTGCCCAACACGGACAGCGACGACGAGGACGACGAAGACGATCATCGCTGAAACCGGCGCACCTGCCGGCATCTCCGCTTGGCCGGGCGGTCCCGGGACGCTAGCCTGAGTCCCGGGACCGCGAGGCGACCGGGGGTTATCATGCGCAGCAGTCTTAAACTCGTCCTTCCCGCGCTGGCGGCGCTCATGACCACGCCCGCGCTTGCGCAGGTGCCTTTCTGCACCGAGGCCTGGGTGATCCGGAACATGATCTTCGACCGGCTGGGCCATTGCTTCGGCTCGGTCGCGGGCCAGATGCTGTTCGACAATTCCAACTGCACCGGGTCGAACCCGACGCCGCCGCCAGCCCTTGCCGAGGATGTCGCGCGCATCCGCGAGGGCGAGCGGTTCGTGGGCTGCGCGATCGACACCTCGCAGCCGCCCTCCCCCGAGATGTACAGGATGCACGCGCGGCTTTCGCGCTTCATCGATCTGCCGGTGCCCGATCACGTCGGCGGCTATGCCTGCTGGGGCTATCGCGGACCCGATTTCAGGGTGCTGAGCGGGGCGAACGTGAACGCGCCTGAGCTTGGCATCGCGCGCACGGGCCAGTCGGTCGTCACGACCTATTGGGGCAAACCCGGCGGCTGGGTGTTCGGCGCGATCACGACCGGCCCGGGCGGGCAGGTCCTGACCGAGGGCTGGTTCGCCGGCGTGGACCTGCACCCCTCGAATTGCGACGAGGCCGCGGGATAGCCGACCGCGCGCCCCTAATGCGCCGGGGTCGACACGGCATCGAGGAGCGTGCGCCCGCCATCGACCGTCAGCACCTGCCCCGTGACGAAGCCCGCGCCGTCTGAGGCCAGGAACTGCACGGCATCGGTCACTTCCCGCGCGCTCGCGATGCGGCCCAGCGGCGTGCATTCCCGGATTTCCTGACGCAGCCCGTCGGTTTCGTTGAGGCTTTCCTTCAGGCTCGCCGACATCAGCGAGCCGAAGGCCACGCCGTTCACCCGGATCCGGTGCGGCGCCAGCGCCAGCGCGAGGCTCCGCGTCGCCTGATCGAGCGCGGCACAGGAAATCGAATAGCCCAGAAGGTCGGGGTGCGTCCGTCGCGCGGCGATCGAGGAGATGTTGACGATGGCGCCCACCGGCCCCTCGTCCGGGCCGTCCTCCTCGGCCTGCGAGATCATGCGGTTCGCGACGGCCTGCGACAGACGCAGCGCGGCGAACATGTTCTGGTCGAGCAGCGCCTGCACGGAACCGTCCGTAGGATCGAGCGGGTCGGTCGTCAGGATCTGGCGGCTCGCGTTCACAAGAACGTCGATCCGGTCGAAGGCGTCGATCGTCGCCGAAAGCAGGTTCGCCACCGTCAGCTTCTCTCGCAGGTCGCCTGCGAAATAGCGCACCTGCCCCTTGTCGTCCTGGATGTCGCCGCATTCGTCGGCCAGCCGCGCCTCGTCCCGGTCTGCGAACATGACATTCGCGCCCCGGTCGATGAAATGGCGCGCGACGGCAAGGCCGACGCCGTTCGCGGCGCCGGTGATGATCGCCGTCTTGCCCTGGATCGAGAGTGTCATCGTCCGTGTCCCCTGGATGCGCGCCGCTGCGCCTGTCTCGGCTTGGCCACCTCATGGAGCTTGTAGCCCTCGAGCTCGCCGATCAGCCGCCCGGTGCCGAACGCGTCCTTCAACGCGGCCTCATAGGGCAGATGGCGGTTGGCGACCATGATGAACTTGCCGGAGGGCTTCAGCATGCGGGCCGCCGCCGAGATGAACGCCCGGCCGAGGCCGGGATCGGCCCGGCGCCCGGTGTGAAACGGCGGGTTCGAGATGATCGCGTCATAGGGTTCCACCGGGTCGAACCGCGTGACGTCGGCCCAGTGAAACGCCGCGCGCGGATCGTCGATATTCGCGCGGGCGGCCATGAGCATCGCGTGATCGGCCTCGATCAGGTCGAGATGCGTGATGGCCTCCTGTTCGGCGAGGACCTCGCCCGCGAGATAGCCCCAGCCGGCGCCGAGGTCGGCGACACGCCCCTTGAGCGGCGGCGCAAGCGCCACGAGGATCTCCGAGCCCCGGTCCGGTCCGTCGGCGGAAAAGCCGCCGGGCGGGATCACATAGCCCTCCTCGGTCTCGGTCGGAAGCGCGATCCACTCGGCGATGGCACCGGGAACGGCCTCGGGGCGCCGGAACCAGATGAGCTTGCCATGGGACTTGGAGAACACGCCCTCTGGCTCGACATGCGTCCGCAGCGCCTTGAGGATCGCCTCGATCCCTTCCTCCTTGGCGCCATCGATGAGGATCAGGCCGCCGGGCCGCACCACGCCGAAGGCCTCGGCCACGGCCGAAAGCGTGCCGACCCTCGATTTCACGATCTGCACAAGTGCGGCGTCGAACCCCGCCTGGTCCTCCAGCCCCGGGACCACGTCGATCCCGCGCGCGCGCAGCCGGTCATGGTCGGGCCGGAACCCCTGCACCGCCAGAAGCTCAGTCGCGCCGAGCGCGGCGAGGTCGGCATCGCCCCGCGCCATGAACGCGACACAGCGGCCTTCCACGGGCGGTAGCGCGCCGGTGTCGCGCGCAAGGGTCCATCTGTCAGGGGTCATGAGGGCAGGACGACGCGACGGGCGCGCTCAGTCCTCTTTCTCCATCGTGCATTGCAGCGGGTGCTGGTTGCGTCGCGCGAAATCCATCACCTGCGCCACCTTGGTTTCCGCGATCTCGTAAGAGAACACGCCGACGACCGCCACCCCCTTCTTGTGGACGGTCAGCATGATCTCGACCGCCTGGCTGTGGCTGACCCCGAAGAATCGCTCGAGCACGTGCACGACAAATTCCATCGGCGTGTAGTCGTCGTTCAGAAGCAGCACCTTGTACATCGGCGGGCGCTGCGTCTTCGGCTTGGTCTTGGTGATGACGTTGGTCTCGCCCTCGCCCCCGGGGGGGTCGGTGGACTCGTCCGCCATCATCGTCCAGAGATCGGTGCGCATGTACGGTCCGTATTGGCTGCGTGGTCTGTCACTTGGCGGCAATATATAAGCCTGTGAGCGATTCAGAAAAGAGGGGCGTCGGCAATGGGGCGGCGGATTACGACGATCGGCTTCGATGCAGACGACACGCTGTGGCAGAACGAAACCTTCTATCGCATGACGCAGGACCGTTTCGCCGGGCTGCTGTCGAATTACACCGATCCGGACCCGCTGCATGCCCGGCTGCTCGAGGCCGAGCGCCGCAACCTCGGCCATTACGGGTTCGGCATCAAGGGCTTCATGCTGTCGATGATCGAAACCGCCATCGAGGTGACCGAGGGCCGCGTGCCGGCCAGCGTCATCGCGGAAATCCTCGCCGCGGGGCAGGATATGCTGGCCCATCCGATCGATCTTCTGCCCAAGGCCGAGGCCACGGTGCGCGCACTTGCCGAAAGCCACACGCTGGTCCTGATCACCAAGGGCGACCTTCTGGACCAGGAACGCAAGCTCGCGCAGTCGGGATTGGGCGAGGTCTTCGACGCCGTCGAAATCGTTTCCGACAAGAAGCCATCGGTCTACACCCGCGCCTTCACGACGCACGGGACCGGGGCGGACGCGGCGATGATGATCGGCAACTCGATGAAATCGGACGTGCTGCCCGCGCTCGAGGCCGGCGCATGGGGCGTCTTCGTGCCCCATGGCCTGACCTGGGAACTGGAGCACGCCAAGGCGCCCGAGGATCATCCGCGATATCGTGAACTCGAAACGCTGGGCGGCGTGATAGACCTTCTGGCGCAGATCGAGAGCTGAGGCACGATGATCGACGCCGCCATCCTGCCGCTGCAACGCAGGCTGATGCAGACCCCCGCCGAAGCGCTGGTCAGGCGCGGCGTCCGGGCCGATCAGATCACCATTGCCGGGCTCGTCATCGGGCTGGCCGCGGCGGGGGCGGCGGCGCTGGGGATGTTCACGCTGGCGCTTGGCGGTCTTCTGCTCAACCGGCTGGCCGACGGGCTCGACGGGGCGGTGGCGCGCCTGACGCAGCCCACGGATCGCGGTGCTTTTCTCGATATCTCGCTCGATTTCGTGTTCTACGCCACCTTCCCGCTTGGCTTCGCTCTGGTGGACCCGGGCGCGAACGCCCTGCCCGCCGCCGTGCTTCTGGCGAGTTTCGTCCTCTCCGGCACGTCCTTTCTGGCGTTTTCGGTCATCGCCGACCGGCGCGGGCTGAGGGCGCGGGACTACCCCACCAAGGGGATCTACTACCTCGGCGGCCTCACCGAAGGGGCCGAGACCATCGCCTTCTTCGCCGCCTTCTGCCTCTTTCCGTCCGCCTTTCCGGTGCTGGCCTTGATCTTCGCCGCCGGCGCGGCGATCACGGGCGCCACGCGTTATGCCGCCGCGTGGCAGCTTTTCGGACGGGCAGAATGACCTTTTCCATCCATATCGGGCCGAACATCCGCACCTCGCCCTATTTCGAGGCGACGTTGGCCGACGGCGTGCGGTCCTTCTCGGTCTACAATCACATGGCCATTCCCGGCCATTTCGGCGACCCCGAGGCCGAGTATGACCGCCTGCTCAACGGTGTGGCCATGTGGGACGTGGCAGCACAACGGCAGGTGCAGATCGAGGGACCGGACGCGATGGCGCTGGCGCAGCTGCTGACGCCGCGACACCTCGCCGGCACAAGGCCCGGGCAAGGCCGCTACGTGCCGATCTGCGATCATGACGGCTGGCTGATCAATGACCCCGTGCTGCTGCCCTTGTCCCGGGGTTGCGTCTGGCTTTCCATCGCCGACAGCGACATCGCGCTCTGGGCGGGCGCCATCGCGCGGGAGCGGGGGCTGGACGTCGCCGTGAGCGAACCGGACGTGTCGCCGCTCGCCATACAGGGGCCGCGCGCGATGGATGTCGCCGCGGCGCTGATCGGGGATTGGGCGCAGGAATTGCGCTACTTCCAGTTCCGCGAGACGGAACTGGACGGCATCCCCCTGATCGTGGCGCGGTCGGGCTGGTCGAAACAGGGCGGCGTCGAGCTTTACCTGCGCGACGGCAACCGGGGAACGGAGCTTTGGGGCCGCGTCAAGGAGGCCGGCGCGCCCTTCGGCATCGGCCCCGGCGCGCCCAACGATATCGAGCGGCTCGAATCGGGCCTGATTTCCTACGGCGCGGACATGCGGCACCAGAGCCTGCCGGCCAACCCGTTCGAGATGGGCTTCGGGCCGATGATCGACCTTGCGGCGGGTCACGATTTCATCAGTCGCCCCGCGCTGGAACGGATCGCGACGGTTGGTCCCACGCGTCGCCGCGTGGGCGTGATCCTCGACGGCGCGCCCGTGCCCGGCAACACGCGACCGGTGCAGCTATGCCGCGACGGCGCGGCCATCGGACACGTGAGCGAAATCGCCCATTCGAGGCGGCTGGACCGTAATATCGGCGTGGGCCTCGCGCCCGCAGATCTGGCGGAGGACGCGACAGGCCTGTCGGTGAGACTGCCCGAAGGCGACAGGGCGGCGCGGTTGGCCCCCCTGCCCTTCATCTAGAATGGCTCAGGCCGCCTTTTGCGCGCGGCGCTGAGGACGGCGGCGGCGCGGACGACCGGCAGCCGGTTTGGCGTCGCCCGACGGCCGGCCACCGCGGCCCTTGCGGGGCGCGTCCATACGCTCCCACGGCTCGCCATGGCCCACGGGGATGGTCAGGCCTGTCACCTTCTGGATATCGCGCAACTCGCCCATCTCCTCGGGCGTGCAGAATGCGATGGCGGCCCCGTCGGCCCCGGCGCGCGCCGTCCGGCCGATCCGGTGGACATAGGTCTCGGGCACGTTCGGCAGGTCGAAATTGTAGACATGCTTCACGTCGGGAATGTCGATGCCCCGCGCGGCGACATCCGTGGCAACCAGCACGCGCACATCCCCATCCTTGAAGCCGCGAATCGCGCGGTCGCGTTGGCCCTGGCTCTTGTTGCCGTGGATCGAAGCGACGGCGAAGCCCTCGGACGCGAGCTTTTTCGCCAGCTTCTCGGACCCGTGCTTGGTGCGGCCGAAGACGATGGCCCGCTCGTCGCGATGGGTGTCCAGAAGGTCGATCAGGCGGGTGATCTTCTCGTCCTTGGTGACGAAATGCACCGACTGCACGATGCGATCGACCGCGCGGCCGGGGGGCGACACCTCGATCCGCAGCGGATCGCTAAGGAAGCTGGCGGCGAGGCTTTCCATCTGCTTGGGCATCGTGGCCGAGAACAGCATGGTGCGCCGTTCCCTCGGCAGGGCCGCGGCGATGCGGCGAAGCGCGTGGATGAAGCCCAGGTCGAGCATCTGGTCGGCCTCGTCCAGCACCAGCTGGCGCGTCTGCGACAGATCGACCGCGCGGCGTTCCATCAGGTCCATCAGGCGGCCCGGCGTGGCCACGACGAGGTCGGCACCGCGTGCCAGCCGTCCGGCCTGCGCGCTGACGGACGCGCCGCCCACGACGAGCACGACCGACAGCTTGCGGGGACCGCGCAGCGGCTCCAGCGCGGCCACGATCTGTTTGGCCAGCTCCCGCGTGGGGGCAAGGATCAGGCCGCGCGCGGCTTTCGGGGCCGGGCGGCCCGAAGTCTCGCCCAGCGCGAGCATCAGCGGCACGCCGAAGGCCACGGTCTTGCCGGTGCCTGTCTGGGCAAGGCCCAGCACGTCGCGCCCGTCCATCGCGGCGGGGATCGCGCGGATCTGGATCGGCGTCGGCGCGGTCAGGCCGGCCTCTGTCAGGCGCGCGACCATGTCGGCGGGCACGCCCAGGGAATTGAAGTCTTTCATCTTGTCCTTTCGGGCCGCACCGGAACCCGGGCGACCGAATATGCGCCCAACCGGGGATCGGCAGGACAGGCGGGGGCCGGACCGGGGGCGCAGCATCGCTTGCGCGCGCCCCAAGGCGGCCGTTCTCCCCTCGCGTGATGTCGGGAAATCTGAAGGCTTCGCGCGTCAGCGGCCACCGGGATTTTCGACCGGGGGGCCACGCCTGCTCACGCGGCAGGGCGCGCGATGCCTGCGGCGTACCTAGTCGTTCGGCGCCCCCCGGTCAATGGCCGCGATTGGCGGGGGGTCAAATCGCTCGTCACGTTCCGGTCCGATGCACGGTCCCTTCCCGCAACGCGAAAGGGGCGACGCCATCGCGCCGCCCCCTTCCTACCAGTCCGCGCCAGGCTCAGCCCACGAGGCCGCCATCGTCGCGCTTGATCGCGATGACCGCCGAGCGCGCCAGCGCGCCGCCGTGATCCGGCCAGTCGCCGCCGTCGTCGCCGGGGTGCTGGATGCCGACGAACATCGTGCGGCGGTCCGACGACCAGGTCAGGCCCGTCACCTCGCAGCCCCTCGGGCCGGTGAGGAAACGGCGGATCTCGCCGGTCTCGGGGTCGCCCGCGAGCATCTGGTTGTTGCCCATGCCCGCGAAGTCGCCCTCGTTGCCGTCGTTGCCGTCGGTCTGGATCCAGATCAGGCCAGTGGTGTCGATCACCATCCCGTCGGGCGAGTTGAACATGTTGCCCTCGTTGATGTTCGACGAGCCGGCATAGGCGTCGTCATGCACGGTCGGGTTGCCGGCCATCACGTAGAGGTCCCACGCGAAGGTGGTCGCCCCGTGGTCGCCGCCCTCGGGCCGCCAGCGCACGATCTGACCGTAGTTGTTCAGCTCGCGCGGGTTGGGCCCGTTGGGGATCATCGGCTCGCCGCCGGCATTGGTCCGGATGCTGCCGTCCTCGTTGATCAGCCCGCGGCGCGAGTTGTTGGTGAGGCAGCAATAGGCTTCGGGTGCGGTCGGGTTGACCGCGACCCATTCGGGCCGGTCCATCGTGGTGGCGTTGACGGCGGAGCCCGCCATCCGGGTGAAGACGGCGATCTCGGCCGCGCTCATGCCGGTCGTGCCGGGCGTGAGCGGGACCCACTCGCCCGAGAGGTCGTCGTTGAACACGGCCACGTGGAGCGTGCCGTCGACCATCAGGCGGGAGGTGTCGCCACCTTCCACGTAAGGTTCCGCGCTGACCCACTTGTACATGTACTCGCCGCGCTCGTCGTCGCCCATGTAGACCACGAAGCGGCCGTCATCGGCCAGCGCGTAGGCGGCGTTCTCGTGCTTGAAGCGGCCGAGCGCGGTGTGCTTGACGGGCGTGGCATCCGGGTTCGCCGGGTCGATTTCCACGATGTAGCCGGCGCGGTGCGGCTCGTTCGGGTGCTTGGACGTGTCCCAGCGCTCGTCCCACTTGTGGTAGTCGTAGCCCCAGCCGTCGACGCCGATGCCATAGCGCTGGAAGCCGACGCTGACGTCGAGCGGCTTCTGGTCCTGCGCGGTTTCGGTCGAGCCGAAATAGCCGTTGAAGTTTTCCTCGCAGGTCAGGTAGGTGCCCCACGGCGTCCGGCCCGAGCCGCAATTGTTCATCGTGCCGAGCGAGGTCATCCCCGTCGGATCGGCGGCGGTCTTCAGCAGGTCGTGACCGGCGGCGGGGCCGGAGAAGGTCATCTCGGTGTTGTGGTGGATGCGGCGGTTGTAGGGGCTGTCGACCACGATTTCCCAGCCGTTCTCGCCTTCCGCGATCTCCAGGATGTTCACGCCCTGCAGGTGCTGCAGGATGCGCACGTCGTCGAGACCCGTCGGCACGCCGTTCTCGGCATGGGGCAGGTTCACGCGGCGGTTGGTGTATTCGGAGTTCACGACGAGGATCTCGCGACCGTCGATATTATAGAGCTCCATGCCATCGGTGTTCTCACCGAAGACCTTGTCGGACATGTCGACCGAAACGCCGCTCGCCGGGTCCCAGGCGCCTTCGGCCTCGGGCTTCAGCGCGTCGCCCCAGCGGACGAGCACCTTCCAGGTGTAGCCTTCCGGCACGTGCACCGTGTTGTCGGTCGCGATCGGGATCGCCTCGAAGGGGAAGCGCGAGCCGGCCTGCGCCATGGCGGTGGAGCCCTTCAGGAAGGACGTTCCCATGACCGCCGCGCCGGACCCGAAGGCCAGCACGCCGCCCATGAACCCGCGACGCGAGATCGCGCGCTCGACCACGCGGTCGAATTCCTGAACTTCGGGGCGCGGAAAATTGAGCTCGTCCCAATCGTCCGCGGACATCTTGGTGGTGTCGACATCTTTCATGTCGTGACTCCCTGGATACCTGAGGTGGATCGCTACGGCGCGCGTGGCCGACCCGGCCCGCGCGCCGCACGAGAGCGAGATATCCGCCATACACAACAGTGGCGTGACGGGAGGACGAAATGATCCTAACGAACCGATAGGACAATCTTGCCGATATGGGCCGAGCTCTCCATCCGCGCATGGGCGCCGGCGGCGTCTTCCAGCGCAAAGACCTGGTCCATCACGGGCGAGATCCGTCCCGCATCCAGAAGCGGCCAGACATCGGTCCGGAGCGCATCGGCGATGTCGGCCTTGGCCGCGTCGGATTGCGGGCGCAGGGTCGAGCCCGTGATCGTCAGGCGCCGCATCATGACCTGTGCGAAGTTCAACTCCACCTTCGGCCCCTGAAGAAAGGCGATCTGCACGAGACGCCCATCGTCGTCCAGCGCCTTGACGTTGCGCGGCAGGTAGGGCCCACCGACCATGTCGAGGATCAGGTTCGCCCCGCCCTCGGCGCGCAGGATCTCGACGAAATCCGCCTCGCGGTAATTGATCGCCCGTTCCGCGCCCAGCGCCTCGCAGGCGGCGCATTTCTCGGCCGAGCCCGCCGTCGCGAAGACCCGTGCCCCGAAATGGCGCGCCAGCTGGATCGCGGTGGTGCCGATCCCCGACGAGCCGCCATGGACGAGGAACCGCTCGCCAGCCTTCAGACCGCCGCGCATGAAGACATTGGTCCAGACGGTGAAGAAGGTCTCGCAGAGCGCCGCCGCTTCGGCCATTGCCATGCCCTTCGGCACGGGCAGCGCGTGATCCTGATGGGTGAGCGCGTATTCCGCGTAACCACCGCCGGGCAGAAGCGCGGTAACCGCATCGCCCTCCTTCCAGCGCGACACGCCGGGGCCGACCTTGGCCACCACGCCCGCGGCCTCAAGACCGGGTAGATCGGAGGCGCCGGGCGGCGGCGCGTAACTGCCGGCGCGCTGCAGGGCGTCGGGTCGGTTCACCCCGGCATGATCGATGGCGATCAGGATCTGCCCGGCCATGGGCTCGGGCACCGGGCGCGTCGTGGGCGTCAGGACCTCGGGGCCTCCCGGCTCGGAAATCTCGATGGCGCGCATGGTTGCGGACATGGCGGGCTCCCTCTTCTGCCGTTCGGGATCAGGCTTGCCGCGTCCGGATGCCGGCGGCAAGGCCGGGGACGGAAATCGCGCCCCCTCGTGGCTCAGGCGCGCCAGCGCCCCGGCAGGTCCGAGCGCGGCGATGCGGAGGGCGCGCGCACCTGCTTGGCCAGCCAGTCGGGCCCGGCCATGAGACGTCCGAGCACACGGTTCTCCCGCACCTGCTTCTTCAGCGTCTCGAAGCGCATCACGTCCTCGATGCGCCGATCCAGAAAGGACCATGTCGCCGCGTACTCCGGCGACTGGTCGCCCAGCCAGTAGAGCAGCGTGGCCGAATAGACGCCCGACAGCGTCGCGCGCTTGGTGTACCAGTTCAGATCCTCCGACCTGTCGCCCAGCGCGGTCCAGATCGTGTCGGCCGTCTCCCACAATGCGCGCGCGCCATCGGCCGCGTAGACCGGCAGCGCGAAAAGCGTCGCGCCGCGGCGCACGGCCTCCTTGTGCGGCTCCACCAGCTCGAGCCGGAGCCTCACCGCATGGGCCACCCGGTCGCGAAAGCGCAGCGCGCCGAGGTCTTCGCCTTCCAGCGCAAGGGCCAGTTGCATGTCGCCACGATGGTGGAAGGCCAGCGCCAGATCGACCGCGCCGCGCGGGAAAAGCGCCTTTGCCTCGGTCAATGGCACATCCGCGTCCGACGCGGCACTGCGGAACGTCAACTCCGACCAGCCGTCGAAGGGCACATGCATCAGCGCGGCATCCAGTATGCGATCGGCGGTCTCGGTCATGGCACGCTCCCAAGGGGTCGTTGTTTCGGTTGCTGGACAAGCTAGGGGCGCTTTGCTATAGCGCCACCTCCTGCTTTGATATCCAACTCAAACCTAGAAAGGTGGTGACACCCACTATGCAGGTCAGTGTTCGCGACAACAATGTCGATCAGGCGCTCCGCGCGTTGAAGAAGAAACTTCAGCGCGAAGGCGTTTTTCGTGAGATGAAGCTCAAGCAGCATTACGAAAAGCCGTCGGAGAAGAAGGCGCGTGAAAAGGCTGAGGCCATTCGCCGTGCCCGCAAGCTGGCGCGCAAGAAAGCGCAGCGCGAAGGTCTTCTCTGAAGGCTCCCGTCGACAAGCGAGCCTGAGGCAGCGCTCCACAGTGTGGAATCGGCCGCCAAGGTGAACGGACAACCCCCGTGGCCAGGCCCCGGGGGTTTTCTTTTGCGCGGAACTTTGCGTCAGTTGCCGACGGCGGCGGCAGCGCGCTCCATGCTCGCCGCGGCGGCGGCCTGCGCGTTCAGAAGCTCGTAATTGTCGTCGGAATCGTCATCGTAGACGCGGCTTTCCCGCACGCCGGGGATGGTAGCGAATTGCACCATCGTCCGCGTGGGAAAGAGGTTGCGCGACATCCCGTCGAAGCCGGGAACCTGCATCAGCACCGAAGAAACCGCTGTCGAGCATTGCGCCCGCGGAACCGGACCATAGGCTTCGACCAGTTCGATCAGCGCCGCGGCTTGGCCCGCTGTGATGTCCAGTTCCTGCACGACGACGTGGTAGGTCTCGCGTGCATGGTAATCGATGTAGAAATCGTAAAGCTGCGGCGACATGCCGAAAAGGACATCGTTGCGCTCGGGCGCCATCGGGTGGCGCCAGCTGCCCGCCGGGTCGAACAGCACACGCTCGGGACCGTCGATGAGCAGAGCGCTGTGCCCGCCGGACCCGTTGCGGTTCGAGATCATCGTCAGAAGCTGGATCTTCGCCGGACCGGACGGCACGTAGCGCGCCTGGGACACCACGTCATCGGGGGCCCAGACGGAGTCGGCCGCGCAGGCCGTGAGGCCCAGAACCAGCGCCAGGGCGACAAGGGGCCTGTAAGGTCCACGGACGGGCGCACGCATCCGAATGGTCCGTCAGACGGCGAAGATCGCGAGGAAGATGATGATGGCAATGCAGGCGATCGCGATGTTCGTGCTCAGGCGAATGAAGCCATTGAACGTCTTCTCCTGATCGGTGATGTCCATCTTGCCACGCTTGTGATCGTTCTCGGCCATGAAGCCGGTCCTCCGGAATACCTGTATGCGCCATGTCCGTTACCGGATTTGTCCATGCCTGTCAGCCCTGCGCGCGTGCGGCGGGTGCGGCGCAGTGTCAGGGGTGTTGCCGATCTGCGGCAAGCGACCAGATCCACGCGCCGTCCGCCCGCCGCTCCCGGATCACTTCGCCAAGCGCCAGCAGGTGGTTGAGATGCGCCACGGCCTCGACCAGCGCCAGTCCGTAGGTGCCTGCGTCGATCTCGCGCTTGTAGAGCGGCGCGAAGCAATCCGCCGCGGTGCGCGAACCCGCGCGCAGGTGATCGCGCAGACGGTTCAGGGCGCCTTCGTGGTTGTCGATCATCTGCCGCAGGCGGTCTGGCAAACCGGTGAAGGGCAGCTTGTGGCCGGGCAGAACCAGCTGCGCCTCGGTTGCAAAGGGCTGCAGCTTGCGGCAGGCCGCGATCCATTCGGCCACCGGATCGGCGCCGGGTTCGGTGGCGTAGACGCCGAGGTTGGGCGAGATCGACGGCAGAAGCTGATCGCCGCCAAGCACGATTTCACCGTCTTCGGACCAGAGCGTCGCGTGATCGGGCGCGTGGCCGTGCCCGAAACGCACGATCCAGTCGCGCCCGCCCAGCCTCAGGCGCTGCCCCTCCTCGATCCGGGTGAAACCCAGCGGCATGGGCGCGACCACGTCGGCGAAATTGAACGGCCGTTCGGTGCGTCGCGCCTCCAGGATCTCGGGCGCCATGCCGGCACTGCTCCAGAACGCGATCTGCTCAGGCGTCGCTGTCTCCTGAACGTCGAGCGTCAGCATCCGCGCGAACAGCCACGCGGTGCGCGTCATCAGCAGTTCCGCGCCCTGCGACTGGAACCAGCCCGCAAGACCGACATGGTCGGGATGGTGATGGGTGACGAGGACGCGTGCGACCGGCCTGCCCGCCAACGGACCGGCCAGCGCCGCCTCCCACGCGGCGCGGCACGGCTTCGCGTCGAGCCCCGTGTCGACGATCGTCCAGCCATCCGCATCGGCCAGCGCGTAGACATTCACGTGGTCCAGCGCCATCGGCAGCGGCAGCCGCATCCACAGCAGCCCGGGCGCGACCTCGATCGCCGCGCCGGGCGCGGGGGCGGTTTCGTAAGGATACCCGATCACGCGGCCAGATCGTCCGGCGAGAGGGAATAGAGGTCGCCCGCACCCCGCGTGGCCTCGGCCAGAAGCCCCGGCACGGCCGACATCTGCCGGGCGAGGAAGCTTTCGGCCAGCCTTGCATGCGGCCCGTCGGGTTCAGCCATCGCGGCCCGCGCATGGTAGTGCCCGCCCAGCGTCAGCGCGAAGGCGCGCGCGTAGGGCACGGACCCGGCGAGGCGGTCGTTGATCTCCATCTCCAGAAGGGCGCGCGTCGCTTCCCGCAGCGCCTCGACGGTGCCCGCCAGCCGCGCATCGCCCGCGACCGCCGCCGTCCGCCCCGCCTCGTCCAGTAGCGCGAAGGCCGCAGCCCCGCCGTCCGACAGCTTGCGCCCCACGAGGTCGGCGCCCTGGATCCCGGTGGTGCCCTCGTAGATCGCCGAGACCCGCACGTCGCGGGCGAATTGCGCCGCGCCGGTTTCCTCGATGAAACCCATCCCGCCATGGACCTGAATGCCGGCATCGGCCACGGCCATGCCAGTTTCGGCACCGAAATTCTTGGCGATGGGCGTCAGGAACGCCGCGCGCGCGATCCACGCAGGCTCGCCCGTCGCGGTGGCCATGTCGATGGCGACCGCCAGATCGAGCGAGAGCGCGCGGGAGGCGAAGATATCCGCCTTCATCCCTGTCAGCATCCGCCGCACATCGGCGTGGTCGAGGATCGTCCCCGTGCCGCCCTGAACCGGCGCGCGCCCCTGCACCCGGTCCATGGCATAGGCCAGCGCGTGCTGGTACGCAGCCTCGCCCGCACCCAGCGCGTGGACGCCCACACCGAGGCGCGCGTTGTTCATCATCGTGAACATCGCGGCCAGACCGCCATGTTCCTCGCCCACCAGCCAGCCGGTCGCGCCGTCATACTGCATGACGCAGGTGGGGCTGCCATGGAGGCCCAGCTTGTGCTCCAGCGACACGACCTTCAGCGCGTTGGCGACACCGGCGTTGCCGTCGGCATCGGGCAGGCGCTTGGGCACGAGGAAAAGGCTGATCCCCTTGGTGCCCGAGGGCGCGTCGGGCAGGCGCGCAAGCACGAGGTGGATGGTATTTTCCGTGAAATCGTTGTCGCCCCACGAGATGTAGATCTTCTGGCCCGTGACGGCATAGGTGCCATCTCCCTTCGGCTCCGCCCGGCTGCGGATCGCGCCCACGTCGGACCCCGCCTGCGACTCGGTCAGGTTCATGGTCGCGTTCCATTCGCCCGACACGAGCTTCGGCAGGTAGATCGCCTTGAGGTCGTCGCTCGCGTGGTGGTCCAGCGCCTCGATCTGGCCCTGGCTCATCAGGGGCGCGAGTTGCAGCGCGAGGCACCCGCCCGCGATCATCTCGTTCACGCTGCTGGTCACGGCCATCGGCATGCCGAGCCCGCCATGTTCCGCGTCGGCGGCCAGCGCCACGAAGCCAGCCTCGGCGATGGCGCGCCAGCCGTCCCCGAAACCGGGCGAGGTGCGCACGACGCCGTTTTCCAGTCGCGCGGGATGAAGGTCGCCCGCGCGGTTGAGCGGCGCCAGCACCTCCTCGCAGATGCGCCCGGCCTCGGTCAGCATCGCGGCGACCGTTTCCGGCGTGGCCTCGGCGAACCGCTCGGTCGCGGCGACGCGATCGAAACCCACCACATGCTCCAGACAGAACAGGAATTCGGACACCGGCGCACGGTATGGCATGATTTTCTCCCTCGGCTCTCCCGCGAACAGGTTTGCAGAGCCGGGCCGATCACGCTACCCCGATCCGGCCCCGACTGCGCATGTCCGTATCGCAGAGCTATGGGGCAGCACGGCCCCCGATCAACCCCAACGTTACGTAACGAATGCCCGACCAAGCCCCCCTGATCCTCGCCGCCGACGGTGACGGCATCGCGCGCGCCGCAAGGCTTTTGCGGGATGGCGGGCTGGTGGCCGTTCCCACCGAAACCGTCTACGGGCTTGCCGCAGACGCCACCAACGAGACGGCGGTGGTACGCATCTTCGCCGCCAAGGGCCGCCCCGGGTTCAACCCGCTCATCGTGCATGTGCCCGACCTCTCTGCCGCGCGGCGCATTGCCACCGTTTCCCCCGAGGCGGAGGCGCTGGCCCGCGCCTTCTGGCCCGGTGCGCTGACGCTGGTCCTTCCGCTGGCGCCCGACGCGGGCCTCGCGCCCCCGGTCACGGCGGGCCTGCCCACGGTGGCGATACGGGTTCCGGCCCATCCCGTGATGCGCGCGCTGCTGGCCGAGGTCGGCCGCCCGCTGGCCGCACCCTCGGCCAACCCCTCGGGCCGGATGAGCGCCACGACGGCGGCGCATGTCGTTGACGGGCTGGGGGATGCGGTGGACGCGATCCTCGACGCGGGCCCCTGCGCCGTTGGCGTGGAATCCACGATCCTCGCCCCCCGACCGGAGGGAACGCGGCTTTTGCGCGAGGGCGGCCTCCCCCGCGAGGCGATCGAGGCGATCACAGGCCCCCTGACCGCCGATCTCACCCCCGGCCGCGTCGAGGCGCCGGGGCAGATGGAACGCCACTACGCGCCGCGCGTGCCGCTGCGGCTGGGCGGCGCGGCAGAGGCCAGCGAGGTCGTCGTGGGCTTCGGCGCGGGCGACTGCGATCTGAACCTGTCAGAGGCGGGCGATCTGGACGAGGCCGCGCTCAGGCTCTTTTCCGTGCTGCACGAGGCCGAGGCGATGGCGCTGGACCGCGGCGCACCCGCGATCCGCGTGCCCCGCCTGCCCGAGAAGGGCCTCGGGCGGGCCATCAACGACAGGTTGCAACGCGCCTCGACGCCGGGATAAGCGTCACGGCTCAGGCGTGCCCGGCCTCGGACGACAGCATCAGCGGATTGACCCCGAGGGACCGCAACGCCGCCTCCCACTTGCCATCCATGGCGGCGCCGAAAACCAGCTCCGGGGACGCCTCCGCCGTGAGCCAGCCATTGGCCGCGATCTCGTCCTCCAGCTGCCCCGCGCCCCATCCGGCATAGCCCAGCGCCAGAAGCGCATGACGCGGGCCGCGCCCGTTCGCGATATCCTCCAGCACGTCGAGCGTTGCGGTCATCGAGAACCGGTCGTCGATCTCCAGCCCCTCTTCGCCGCGCGCGGCGTAGTCCGCCGAATGCAGCACGAAGCCGCGCCGCAGTTCGACCGGACCGCCGTAACAGACCGGCACGTCGCGCACCGTGTCGGGCCGCGCGATATCCAGCTGTTCGAGCAGTTCGGAAAACGTCACCTCGTCCATCCGCTTGTTGACGATCAGGCCCATCGCACCCTCGTCCGAATGGGAACACAGGAACACGACGCTCCCGGCGAAACGCGGGTCGCCCATCCCCGGCATGGCGATCAGGAGCTTCGCGGTCAGATCCGATGGAACGGTGGCTGCGGTCATCCCGCGAGCATGAAGGTGTTGTGGATTCCAATCAACCCATGGCGCATTCGCCAAAACGTGACTTTTCATTTCACGCCCGACTGCCTACCTCCGAGCCATGCTGAGAGCTTTGACCACGACCTGCCTTGCGGCACTGTCCGGCGCCGCACTGATCCTCTCCCCTGCCCCATCGAACGCGCAGTTCGAAGGCCGCAGCGTCGACGAGGTCGTGCAGGTGACGCTGATCGAGGGCTGGCGGATGGAGAACGGGCGCCACATGGCGGGCATCCGCATCGCACTGGCGCCCGGCTGGAAGACCTATTGGCGCGCGCCCGGAGACGGCGGCGTGCCCACCGTTCTGCGGCTCCGCTCGGCCGAGGGGATCGAGGGCATGGCGATCCACTGGCCGCGCCCGGAGGTGTTCTTCACCAATGGCATGCGCTCCATCGGATATCGGCAGGATGTCATCCTTCCGGTGGAATTCGCGGTCAGCGGCGGCGGCGCGCATGCGCTGGACGGCCGGCTCGATCTCGGCGTCTGTCTCGATATCTGCATGCCCGTGTCGCTGGACCTGTCGGGAGAGCTTCTGCCCGACACCACCCGCGACCGCGAGATCGGTCTTGCGCTCTCGGACCGCCCGCTGACAGCCGCCGAGGCCGGCGCGGGCGCCGTGCGCTGCACGGTGGAGCCCATATCGGACGGGCTGCGCGTGACCGTGACGGCCGAGGTGCCGGCCACCGGCAACGACGAGACGCTGGTCTTGGAACATCGCGATCCGGGGATCTGGGTCTCCGAGGCCATGACCCGCCGCGACGGCGGCACGGTCACCGGCGTGGCCGACGTGGTGCCCCCCGATCACGGCCCCTTCGCGCTGAACCGAAGCGATCTGCGCATCACCGTCATCGGAACGGCGATGGCGGTGGAACTGGACGCCTGCCGCGGCTGACGCGAGGCGTCGTCAGGTCGGGCGACGCAAACCCGAGAGCACGGCGCTTGCGATCCACGCCAGCAGGCATATCACGGCCGAGGCGGCGATGAACACGCCCGCCGCACCGGACAACGCGCCGCCGCCCAAGCCGGCCAGCGGACCCGGCATTTGCCCCGTCAAGATCTGCGCCCCCATCGTTGCGGCGAACACGAGCGCGAGCAGCGCCACGAGCAGGCCAAGCGGCACAGCCGGACCGCCGCGCCCCGGTGCCGCGAGCGCCCGGCGGAACGCCCGCACCTGCTGGCCGAAATCCTGCTGCATCGCGAGGATCGCGGGCACCACCAGAAGAACGATCACCATCCCGAAGCCCAGCCCGTAGACCAGCGTGATCACCGTGGGCTTGAGGAACTGCGCGTCCTGCGAGGTCTCGTAAAGCAGTGGCGCGAGCCCCAGAACCGTGGTCAGCGTCGTCAGAAGGACAGGCCGCAGCCTGTCGCATGTCCCGTCGATGATGGCCGGGATCAGGCCCCGGTTTTCGGCCTTTTCGTCGATCGTGGTGACCAGCACGATGGAGTCGTTGATGATGATGCCGGTCATCCCGATCAGGCCCACGACCGTGAACATCGACAGGGGGACATCCCATTGCAGGTGGCCGTAGATCGTGCCGACGAGGCCGAAGGGGATGATCGCCATGACGACCATGGGCCGCGTCCAACTGGCGAAGATCCAGGCCAGCACCAGGTAGATGCCGAGGATGCACAAGATGAACCCGGTCATCGCGTCGCTGAGGAATTCGCGCTCCTGCTCGGCCAGGCCCGAAAGCTGCGTGATCACCCCGAAGTCTTCCTCGACCTGCGGCAGGATCTCCTCGCGCAGGGTCTCCATCACCGCTTCGGCGCGTTCGGGGTCGTCCTCGCTCAGATCGCCCCTCACCGAGATCAGGCGCACGCCGTTTTCCCGGTCGATGGTCGAAAAGCCCTGCCGCGCGGTCACCGTCACGATGTCGGCCAGCGGCACGTAATCCCCGCTCGCGGCCCTGAGCAGCGTCCGGTCGAGGAAATCGGCCGTCAGCTCACCCTCGGGCACCTCGACACGGATCGATGCCGTGCGCGGCCCGTCGGGGAAGGTCGCGGCCTCGATCCCTCCCAGCCGGTTACGCAGGATGCGGCCCAGATCGTCGATGACGAAGCCCAGCGCCTCGCCCTGCGGGGTCAGCTCCAGGCTCAGCTCTTCCCGGTCGTAGGACATGGAATCCTCGAGGCCCGAGACCTCCGGGTTCACGGCAAGCGCCGTCTGTACCGCCTCCGCCGCGGCCTTGAGCGTGACGGTATCGGCGCCGAAGATCTGCACGTCGATGGCGTCGCCACCGGGTCCGCCGCGCCAGCCCCGGAAGCTGATCGTTTCGGTCAGCGGCAGCTGGCGCACCTCTTCCTGCAGTTGCGCCACGAAAGCGAAGGACGAATAGGGACGCAGGTCCGCGTCGATCAGCTCGATCGCGATGGATCCCAGAAGATCGGTGTCCTTGTTGTCCGTGCCCGACAGCCCCCCGCCGGTATTGCCGCCGATCTCGGCCACGACATAGGCCACGGGGTTGCGGCCATGTTCCTCCTCCAGCCGTGCGGCGACGGTGTCCACGGCGCGCTGCATCTCGCGCACCATCTCGATGCTGTCCGTGCGGCTGGCGCCGTCGAGCATGGCGAAATTGCCGGAGACCGAGCTGAGTTCCGGCGCGTTGAAGAAGCGCCATGTCACGTCGCCGCGCAGGAACACCGCCACCTGTGACGCGAGAACGAGGATGACCGCCGCCATCACCGGGTAGCGCGCCCAGATCACCCAGCCCATCAGGGGCCGGAACGCGCGTTCCCGCACCCATTCGAAGCCCCGGTTCACGATGCGCGAGGGCGTGTCGTACCAGTGTTCCTTCGCGGAATGGGTCAACGCATGGGCCATGTGGTTCGGAAGGATCAGGAAACACTCCACGAGGCTTGCCAGAAGCACCACGATCACCGTGAAGGGGATGTCGGCGATCAGCGATCCGAACCGCCCACCCACCGCGACAAGCGCGGCGAAGGCCAGGACGGTCGTGATCGTGGCCGAAAACACCGGGGCGGCCATGCGGCGCGCCGCGTTCTCGGCGGCGGTGACGGGATCTTCGCCCAGCGTCCGGTGCCGGTAATCCGCGTGTTCGCCCACGACGATGGCATCGTCTACCACGATCCCCAGCGTGATGATCAGCGCGAAGAGCGAGATCATGTTGAGCGTCAGACCCGCCGCATACATCAGCGCGATGGCCGCGATCAGCGCCACGGGGATGCCGGCGGCGACCCAGAAGGCCGTGCGCGCGTTCAGGAACAGGAACAGAAGCCCCACCACAAGCGCGAGGCCCATAAGCGCGTTGTCCAGAAGGATGTTGAGGCGGCCCGAGATCGCCTCGGCGCGGGTCCGGATCAGGTCGATGGAAGTGCCCTCGGGAAGTCGCGTCTCGAGCTCCGCCGCGACGTCCTCGACCAGCCCCTGGATGGCGATGGCGTCCCCGTCCTCGGAGCGGTCGACGCGGATCGAAACAGCCGGATTCTCGCCCACGAAATAGGCGCGTTCCCGGTCGGTGCCGCCCACCTCGATCCGGGCGACGTCACCGACGGTCAGCGCCGAACCGTCGTCATTCGTCCTGAGGGTGAGCGCCGCGATCCCCTCGGCGCTGCGGGTGGCGGCCCCGGTGCGCACGCGGGCGCCGGCCGCGTCGATCTGGCCTGCGGGGGAGGTGTCGGCGGCCGCCGAAATCACGGCGGCGATCTCGGCCATGGAAATGTCGTGGCGGATCAGCGAGGCGGAGGGCACCTCGACCACGATCTGCGGCGCCGCGACGCCCCGGATGGTGGCCCGCGTGACGCCCGCATCGAAGAGACGCGCGACGAACTCGTCCGCGAACCGGCCAAGCTGGTCGGGCGCGACCGGGCCGGTGATCACCACGTCGGTCACCCTGTCCCACCACGCGCCCCGGCGCACCGTCGGCGTGTCGGCGCCCTCGGGAAGGTCGGTGACGCTGTCGATGGCGATCTGCACCTCGTCGGCGGCGCGCGACATGTCCCAGCCGGGTTCGAACTCGATCTCGATGGAGGCGCGCCCCTCGCGGCTGGTCGCCGAGGTCGAGGCGACGCCCGGCACCGCCACCAGCACGGGCTCCAGCACCGCGACGATCGAGGCGTCCACGTCCTCCGCCCCGGCGCCGTCCCAGCTGACCTGGATGTCGATCTCGTCGGAGATCACGTCGGGGAAGAACTGCGCCCGCATCTGCGGAAACGAGGCGATGCCCGCAACCAGCATCAGTACCAGCAGGAGGTTCGCCGCCGTGCGGTGGCGGGTGAAATAGCTCAGGATGCCCGAGGCCTTGTCGGGGATTGCGCGCATCGTCTCAGCTTCCCATGCGCGCTTCGATGCGCGCGACCATCTGCGCGGGCACCTCGGGCTCGTTCAGTTGCTGGATCATGCGGCTGCGCACATCCTCGGGGATGAAGCTGTTGGTCTCGACGAAGGCGATCAGCCGCGCGCGGCGGTCGGGGTCGAGCGCGATGGTGTCCGGCGCCTCGGCCTCCGCCTGCCCGTCGGCGTCCCGGCGGAACGGGTTCACGCGGATCCCCTCGCCCAGGACCGGCGTGCGCGCCGCGACGACCTCGCGCCCGGAAAGCTCGGGCGGTACGCTGACCAGAACGTCATCACCCTGTCGCCGCATCAGCGCGACATTGGCGGCCTCGAGCCGGTTTTCCTCACCCAGAACCAGAACCCGCCCGTCGGAACCGAGCGCCGTGGCCGGAAGCCGCGCCACACCCGCCAGCGGCGGCTCCTCAACCTCGACACGGACGAAATCGCCGACGCGCAGGCCGCGACCGTCGTCGATCCGCGCGTAAAGCAGGCGGCCAGACTGCCCCTCGCCGACCGAACCGGCCTCGCGGGCAAGCGTGGCGTCGGTCGTCAGGTCGAGACCGAACACATCCAGCACGACGCGCACCGGCGCTTGCGGCAGGCTTCCATCGGCACCGATGAGGCGCGCGTATTGCGTGGTCGAGATGCGGAAGGAGACTTCGAGCGCGCTGTCGTCGATCAGCTGCGCAAGGCGTTCGTTGCGGCCCACGAGACGGCCGGCGGCGACATCGACATCCGCCAGAACGCCGTCGAAGGCCGCCATCAGCGTGGTTTCGGCCAGTTGCCGCTCGGCCTCGGCCAGCGCGATGCGCGACCGTTCCAGCGCGGTCTCGGCATCCGTTGCGCGCGCGGCCGCCTGCGCCTCGGCCTGACGGCGCGACAGGATGGACTGTTCCGCCGTCGCGGCGGCAAGCTCGGCCTCCTCGACCGCCACGGTGCTGCCGACGCCGCGGTCGAGCAGGTCGGCCTGCCGCGCAAGCGCCCGCGCACGCAACTCGGCCTGGCGGCGGGCGGCGGCGACGTCCTCGGTGGCGAGTGCAAGGGCGCGCCGCGCCTCCGCCAGTTCGTTCTCGGCGTCGCGCAGGTCGGTGCGGGCGGTGGCCAGCCGCGCCTCGGCATCCGCCGGGTCGATCCGAAGCAGCACATCGCCCGCCGACACCGCGCCGCCATCCTCGAAGCCGGGCGCAAGCTCGACGACCTGACCCTCGGCCGGCGCGCGCAACTCAAGCGTGCGGCGCGACCTTATCTCGCCGAAGGCGGTCAGCACGGGCGTCTCGACCCCGGGCGTCAGCGCCACCACCTCGGCGCTGAACACCCGTTCCCGCGCCGGCGGCCCTCCGCCGCCATCGGCCATCCGTGTCTGCATCGCCGACCAGATCGTGCCGCCCGCGAGGGTCAACAGGCCGACGGTCAGCGCCATCAGGAACAGCCCGACAAGGGCGCGGCGGAAAAATCGCATGGCTAACTGTGCTTTCGCTTTGCGGAACCACGGCTAAGGTAGGCCTGCCTTGGCCGACGTCCAAGTGACATCGTCACATAGGGTCACGCAAAGGACGATTATTTCCGTCGAAGATGCTCGTCGAGCCGCGGCAGGATCTCGACGAAGTTGCACGGACGGTGGCGGTAATCGAGCTGCCATTTCAGGATTTCGTCCCAGGCATCCCTGCACGCGCCCGAGGACCCGGGCAGAGCGAAAAGGTAGGTGCCGCCGGCCACGCCGCCGGTGGCCCGCGACTGCACGGCGGAGGTGCCGATCTTCTTCATTGAGACCATGGTGAAGACGGTCGCGAAGGCCTCGATCTCCTTCTCGTAGACGTCCCGATGGGCCTCCACCGTCACATCGCGCCCGGTCAGGCCGGTACCGCCGGTGGTCAGGATCACGTCGATGGCGGGGTCCGCGACCCATGTGCGCAGCTGCGCGGCGATCTGGTCGCGCTCATCGGGCAGGATGTGACGCGCGGCGAGCGTGTGCCCCGCCTCGGTCAGGCGCTCGACCAGCACCGCGCCCGACATGTCCTCGGACAGAGACCGCGTGTCGGATACGGCCAGCACGGCGATGCGCACGGGATGGAAGGGGCGGGTTTCGTCGATACGGCTCATGTCTCGCCTCGCAGCTTTGCCTTCAACGAAAGCAAATCCGCCCAGGCCTTCGCCTTTTCCGACGGTTGCCTCAGCAGGAAGGCGGGGTGGAACATCGGCAGCGCCGGACGGCCCAGCACCTCGTCCCATGATCCGCGCAATCGCGTGATGCCGCGCTTGCCCAGAAGGCCGAAACACGCCCAGTTCCCCATGAGAACCAGCACCTCGGGGTCGGCCAGTTCCACATGCCGGCGCACGAAGGGTTGCAGCATCGCGATCTCTTCGGGGGTCGGGTCGCGGTTCTGCGGCGGGCGCCAGGGCAGCATGTTGGTGATGTAGACCGACGTTTCCGCATCCTCAGAGGTCCGCGACAGGCCGATGGCACCCAGCATCGCGTCCAGAAGCTGTCCGGCGCGGCCGACGAAGGGCTTGCCCTGGATATCCTCGTCGCGGCCCGGGGCCTCTCCCACGATCATCACCCGGGCCGCCGGATTGCCGTCGGAAAAGACGAGGTTGCGCGCGCCATGGCGCAGGTCGCAGGCCTCGAACCCCGCAAGCGCGTCGCGGAGTTTCTGCAAGGACCCCGCCGATGCGGCAAGCGCTTGCGCATGACTGACCGCGGCGGCGGCTGTGGCGGCCTTGTCCGGCGTTCTGGCCACTGGTGGAGCGCTTTGCGGTGCCTCGACCGCCTTGGCGAAAGCCGACGGCGCCCGACTGGCCGTCTCGACCGCCTCGAAGCGGTTCACCGGCGCGTCGAGGATTGCCTCGTCCGCGCCCAGTTCCACCTGCCAGGCGAGATGCGCCAGCGCGTCGTGCGACTCTGTCATCGTCATGGTCCAAGGCTATGGCGTGGACGGCCCGAGGAAAAGGGCCAAGGAAAAGGGCCGGGGAAAAGGAAAAGCGTCGCGGCTCAGGCGGCTTGCTGCGGGCGCGGCCCCTTGCCTATAAGCAGGCGAGGGGGAACGAGACGACGCCATGAGCTTCCGGCAGCCGCATCTACTGGGGATCGAGCCCCTGCATCCCGAGGACATCCGGGCCATCCTCGATCTGGCCGATCGCTACGCCGATGCCGAGCGTGGTCAGGGCGTGCGCGGCCGTCCGCTCGAGGGTCTCACCCAGATCAACATGTTCTTCGAGGCCTCGACCCGGACACAGGCGAGTTTCGAGATCGCGGGCATGCGGCTGGGCGCGGACGTGATGAACATGTCGATGCAGGCGAGTTCCCTCAAGAAGGGCGAGACGCTGATCGACACGGCGATGACGCTCAACGCGATGCATCCCGATCTGCTGGTGGTGCGCCATCCCCATTCCGGTGCGGTGGACCTGCTGGCGCAGAAGGTGAACTGCGCCGTGCTGAACGCGGGCGATGGGCGGCACGAGCACCCCACGCAGGCGCTGCTCGACGCGCTGACCATCCGGCGGGAAAAGGGGCGGCTGCATCGCCTGACCATCGCGATCTGCGGCGACATCGCCCATTCGCGCGTGGCGCGGTCGAACATCCACCTGCTGGGCAAGATGGAAAACCGGCTGCGCCTGATCGGGCCGCCCACCCTGATGCCCTCGGCCGCCGCCGACTGGGGGGTGGAGGTCTATGACGACATGGCAAAGGGGCTGGACGGCGCCGACGTGGTCATGATGCTGCGGCTTCAGAAGGAGCGCATGGACGGCGCCTTCATCCCGTCTGAGCGCGAATATTATCACCGCTTCGGGCTCGACGCGGAAAAGCTCAAGGCCGCGAAACCCGACGCGATCGTGATGCATCCGGGGCCGATGAACCGCGGCGTGGAGATCGACGGCACGCTGGCCGACGACATCAACCGCTCGGTGATCCAGGAACAGGTCGAGATGGGCGTGGCCGTGCGCATGGCGGCGATGGACCTTCTTGCGCGGAACCGGCGGGCCGCGCGGGCGGCGGAAGCGGACGCGAAAGGAGTGATGGCATGACACCGACGACGCTTCACATCTTCGCCGTGAATGGCGAGAGCGAATTGCGCCACACCAACCTGACGCGCGCACAGGGGCTGGCGCCGGACTTGCCGCCGCTGGCGGAATGGCTGGGGCTCGACGCGCTCCGGACGGACCAGATCGAGATCTTCCCGGTGGAGGATCTGGGCGACATGTCGCTGTCCGATTACCTCGTCATGGCCTTCGACCCGGCGGCGCCGCCCGATCCCGAGACACGGGCGCGGCTGGACGCGCTCGAGGGCTCGGTGCTGCTCATCCCCGACACGGCGATGCCGGCAGAGCCGAAACCCGGCCCCGGGCTCACGCCCGTCGCGGTGCTGGCGCTGGCGCGGGCCGATCATGTCGCCGACCTGCCCAAGGCGGATCTTCAGCCGGCCGCCGCGCCCGACGGGGAGGCACCGCCGGAGGAGCCGCCGAAGAAGAAGAGGAAAGGCCTGTCCCAAGGCATCAAGGTTGTCATCTTCATCGTGATCTTCCTTGCGCTTTATATCCTTCTGGACGGCGGGTGATGGACGCCACCTCGACCAAGACCCATTTCACGCCCACCTCCGAGCTGGAGCAGGGAGAGCGCGTTCTGAAACGTTTCCGGGGCGACCGGGACACCTATTGGCGTGAACATGCGTGGCTTGCCGCGATCGCCATGGCCGCCGGAATGGCGATCCTCTGGGCGATGGGCAACCCGCATGTCTGGACCGGGGCCATCGGCGGGCTTCTGGCGATCGCGGTGCGCGCCCTCTACCTCGCCTCGGACGAGACCAAGATGGAATGGCACCTCACGAACCGACGTCTCCTGGGCCCCGGCCCACGCGCCATCGCGCTGGAGAACATCGCGACGGCGCGCGCCCTGTTCTCCGCCGTTCAGGTCGTCACGGTGACGGGGGACAAGCACCTGCTCAAGTACCAGGCCAACGCGGCCGAGGTCATCGCGGCCATCGACGCGGCGCGGGGCGCGAGGCCCGCATGACCAACGCACGTCTGCACAACGCGCGGCTGATCGACCCGGAGACCGGGACCGAAACGCTCGGCTGGCTTCGGATCGAGGGCGGGCTGATCGCGGAAACCGGCGAGGGGCCGCGACAGGGCGGGCTCGACTGCGGCGGGCTCTGCCTTGCGCCGGGGCTGGTGGATGTGGGCGTGAAGGTCGGCGAACCCGGCGAGCGCCACAAGGAAAGCCTGCGCACCGCCGGTCGCGCGGCGGCGGCCGGCGGCGTGACCTCGATGGTGACGCGGCCCGACACGCTGACGCCGATCGACACGCCCGAGGTTCTGGATTTCGTGCGCCGCCGCGCGCGGGACGACGCCATCGTGCGGGTGCACCCGCTGGCGGCGCTGACCAAGGGCCGGGAAGGCCGCGAGATGACGGAGATCGGGTTTCTCCTCGACGCGGGCGCGGTGGCCTTCACCGATGGCGACGCGGTGACGACCGACACCCGCGTTCTGTCGCGCTGCATGATCTACGCAAAAGGGCTTGGCGCGCTGATCCTCGGCCACCCGCAGGACCCCGGCCTCAGCCGTGGCGCGGCGGTGACATCGGGCAAGTTCGCGGCGCTCAAGGGTCTGCCCGCCGCCCCGCCCATGGCCGAGCGCATGGGACTGGAGCGTGACCTCGCGCTGGTCGAGATGACGGGCGTGCGCTACCACGCCGACCAGTTGTCCACCGCCGCCGCGCTGCCGGCGCTGCGTCGCGCGAAGGCGGCGGGACTCGATGTCACGGCGGGCGTGTCGATCCATCACCTGACGCTCAACGAGTTCGACGTCGGCGATTTCCGCACCTTCTTCAAGCTCAAGCCGCCACTGCGGTCCGAGGACGACCGGCTGGCCATGGTCGAGGCCGTGGCGGATGGCACCATCGACATCATCTGTTCGATGCACACGCCGCAGGACGAGGAATCCAAGCGCCTGCCCTTCGAGGCCGCCGCCAGCGGTGCAGTGGGTCTGGAAACGCTGCTGCCCGCCGCGCTGCGGCTCTATCATTCCGGGCAGCTGACGCTGCCGGAACTGTTGCGGGCCATGTCGCTGAATCCCGCGCGCCGCTTCGGCCTTCCGGGGGGGCGGCTGTCGGTCGGGGCGCCCGCCGATCTGGTGCTCTTCGATCCGGACGCGCCGTTTCGACTGGATCGCTTCACGCTGCGCTCGAAATCGAAGAACACACCCTTCGACGGGGCGCTCCTGCAGGGCCGCGTGGCCGGGACATGGGTCGGCGGGGAGCGTGTCTTCGACGCGGCGCGGGACGGGGCGGTCGCATGATCCCGGCGCTCGAAACCTCGCCGGGCGCGCTGGCGCTGGTGGCGGTGGCCGCCTACCTGCTGGGGTCCGTCCCCTTCGGCCTCGTCATGGCGCGGCTTTTCGGGCTGGGCGATCTGCGCAAGATCGGCTCGGGCAATATCGGTGCGACCAACGTGCTGCGCACCGGCAACAGGCCCGCCGCGGCGCTGACGCTGATCCTCGACGCGGGCAAGGGCGGCATCGCGGTCCTGATCGCGCGCGCGCTTTTCGCCGAGGATGCGGCACAGGTTGCGGGCTTCGCGGCGTTTTTCGGCCATTGCTTCCCGGTCTTCCTCGGCTTCAGGGGCGGCAAGGGTGTCGCGACCTTCCTCGGCACGCTTCTGGCGCTGTTCTGGCCCGCCGGGCTGGCCGCGTGCCTCACATGGCTCGTGGTGGCCGGGGTCAGCCGCTATTCCTCGCTCTCGGCGCTGGTGGCGGCGGTGCTGTCGCCGCTCTGGGCGTATATGCTCGGCCGGCCCGAGGCGGTCGTTCTTTGCATCCTGCTCGCCGCGCTGATCGTCCTGCGCCACCGCGACAACATCCGCCGCCTGCGGGACGGCACCGAAAGCCGGATCGGCCAGAAAACCTGAGCGCCTCGGAGACCCGGATCCGGCTTTGCGCCCGATCCCGTCGCAGAGTTGCCATTCTATCGACTTTTTTCGCCGGCAGCGTCCCATCCGCAACGGTGACAGCAGTCAGGGGCAGTAACGATGGGTATGTTCGCGGCCGTCAGCTCGGTTTACGTCAACATGTTCAACTTTTCCGGGCGCGCGCGGCGGGCGGAATACTGGTGGTATTTCCTGTTCGTCATCATCATGAGCGTCATTCTGCAGGGGGCGCTGATCTACTGGCTGATGACACACCCGCAGTATTCGGTCGCCTTCCGGAGCGAGGCGGCGATGCAGACCGTCCTCAAGCAATACCAGAGCGACATGGTGCGCTGGAGCGGTTACTACTTCGCCGGCACGCTGTTTCTCTACTGGCTGCCCCAGCTGGCCGTGACCGTGCGCAGGCTGCATGACACCGGGCGCAGTGGCTGGTGGATGTTCAAGCCGATCCTCATCGGCATCGCGGCGGCGGTCGGACTGGGCTTCGTATCGATCTTTCTGGGTGGCGGCACACCGTCTCCGGCACTGGCGTTGATGGCCGCGACGGCCCCGCTGGCCTGCTCCATCTGGTATATCGTCGTGCTATGCCTTCCCGGCACCCATGGCACGAACCGCTTCGGCCCGGATCCCATCCCCGACCGCCCCAGCCGTGACCCCGAAGGACACCCGGCGCTGATAAAGGAGATGGACGAGGAGCTTGGCCGCATGGTCGCCGACCGGCGCAAGGAGGAGTTCCAGGACTACTACCGCGCCCGTGTCCTTCCCGCGATCGAACGCACCAAATCCGCCCGTCGGGTCTGAGCGCCGCGCCTCAGTAGCTGTATTCCGCGTAGATCCGGGTCAGATCGCCCGCCCAGTCCGTGTTGTAATGTTCCAGCAGCTCATCCGCCGGCACCGTGCCCGTCTCGACGCTGTCCTTCAGCGCGGACAGGAAATGCGCTTCATCCGGGATCAGACCGTCGGCGCCCTGACGCCCGCGTGCCTTTAGGCCCGCCTCCGCCAATTCGAGGACATCGCGGGCGAGACCGTGCATGTGAATGCCGCCGACCCGGGCATCGAGCGCATGGACCGAGGCCTCGACGCGCAGGGCCTCGCGGGTTTCGGCATCCCAGTCCTTCACCAGATCCCACGCGGCATCGAGCGCGCCCTGATCGTACATCAGCCCCACCCAGAAAGCCGGGAGCGCGCAAAGCCTGCGCCACGGCCCGCCATCGGCGCCGCGCATCTCGATGTATTTCTTGATCCGCGCCTCGGGAAACAGCGTCGTCAGATGGTCGGCCCAGTCCGAGAGGGTCGGCACCTCCCCGGGCAGCGCCGGAAGCTTCCCCTTCATGAAATCGCGGAAGGACTGGCCCAGCGCATCGATATACCGGCCGTCGCGGTAGACGAAATACATCGGCACATCGAGCGCGTAGTCCACCCAGCCCTCGAAGCCGAAACCGTCCTCGAACACGAATGGCAGCATGCCCGTCCGGTCGGAGTCGAGATCGCGCCAGACGCGGCTGCGCCACGACTTGTGCCCGTTGGGCGCGCCGTCGATGAAGGGTGAGTTGGCGAAAAGCGCGGTCGCCACGGGCTGAAGCGCCAGCGCCACGCGCAGCTTTTTCACCATGTCCGCCTCGGACGCGAAGTCGAGGTTCACCTGCACCGTGCAGGTCCGGTACATCATGGTTTTGCCGAGCGTGCCGACCCGGTCCATGTAGTCGGTCATCAGCCGGTAGCGCCCCTTGGGCATCATCGGCATCTCTTCGTGCTTCCAGATCGGGGCGGCCCCCAGACCGATGAAGTCCACGCCGATCCGGTCGGCCACCTCGCGCACCTGGCGCAGATGTTCGTTCACCTCGTCGCAGGTCTGGTGGATCGTCTCCAGCGGCGCGCCCGACAGCTCCAGCTGTCCGCCGGGCTCGAGGCTGACATTGGCGCCGTCCTTCTCCAGCCCGATGATGTTGTCGCCCTCGAATACGGGCGACCAGCCGAACCGCTGCTGCAGCCCTTCCAGCACGGCGCGCACGGACCGTTCGCCCTCGTAGGGCAGCGGCTTCAGCGTATCGCGACAATAGCCGAATTTCTCGTGCTCGGTCCCGATGCGCCAGTCTTCGGGTGTCTTGCACCCGGCTTCGAGATATTCGGCCAGTTGTTCGGGCCGCTCGATGGGGCCGCCGCCGGATTGTGGAATGGACATCGGGCGCTCCGGCCTTGCTCACGGGTTCGGAAGGCAGACCTGACGCGGGGGGGCTATGGTGTCAAGGCCCGGTGCTCGTGCCGCGTCCAAAGGCGTGTCGTGCCGGGCTGCGGCATGTCGCGGGCGGCGAGGATGGCCTGCGCCGAAAGGCCGGGCAAAGCGGTGAACGCGTCGAAAAGCGCCTCGGCCCCGCGTGCCTCCGTCGGGATGACCAGAAGTGTCGTACCCTCCACGAGGACCCAGGCCGCGCGGCCGTCCTCGAGCCGTCGCAGGGACAGCTGCGACAACTCGTCGAGCGCGACCGCGCCGCCATGGGTCGGCCCCATGTAGAGGATGCGCCGTTCATCCACCTGCACGATGCCCGGCGCCTCGCCCGAGGCCTGGAACCGCGCGCGCCGGATGGCGGGGATCAAGGCCACGGCCCCCACGGCGGCCAGCACCCATCCGAAGCCCTGCACGATGGGCCCGGGCCGCGCCGCGATCCATATGCCCAGCGCGATCATGGCCAGCGCGATCAACGGTTCGCGCCAGCGTCGCAACGTTGCGGCGGCCTCCGGTCGCAGGAAACCGCCGCTCATCGCCAATCCCCGCGCTCCGACTGCCAGAGCGTCAGGGCCGCGACGGCCGCCGTGTCGGCGCGCAGCACCCTCGGCCCAAGAGAGACCGGCGTCACGAAGGGCAGCGCGCGCAGCCGCGCGCGCTCGGCCTCGGAAAAACCGCCCTCGGGACCGACCAGGATCGCCCATTTGGTCACGTCGGGGGCGGCATCCGAAAGCGCCCGTTTCGCGCCCACCAGCGCCTCGTCTGCAAAGACGAGCTGCCGGTCCGCAGGCCAGTCCGACAGCACATCCGACAGGCGCGCGAGGTCATCGACCGGCGGCACATAGGTTCCGCCGCATTGCTCGGCGGCCTCGACGGCATGGGCCTGCAATCGATCACGCCGGATGCGTTCGGCATTGGTGAACTCGGTCTGGACCGGCATGATACGCGCGGCCCCAAGCTCGGTCGCCTTTTCGACGATGAAATCCGTGCGCGCCTTCTTGATCGGCGCGAAGAGCAGCCACAGGTCCGGCGGGTCCTGTTGCGGCGCGGTCTGCGCCTCCACGCTCAGCACACCGCCGCGCTTGCCGGCTTGCGCCACGGAGGCGCGCCATTCGCCTTCGCGACCATTGAAGAGCGCAAGCGCATCGCCGGGCCCGAGGCGCATCACGGCGAAGAGATAATTCGCCTGGTCCCGCGACAGGTCGACGGTTTGCCCTGCGCTCAGGGGATGCTCTACATGGAGCCGTATCTTGGGACGCGACATGAGGCGGAAACTATGGGCGACGCGAACGGAACGCCAGAGGGTCAGGTCGCCGATGCCGTGCGCGGCAACTGGGTGGATACGCGCGCACCAGCCGCGTTGCGCCCCTATCTGCGACTCAGCCGGGCGGATCGGCCCATCGGAACATGGCTTCTGCTCCTGCCCTGCTGGTGGGGCGTCATGCTGGCCGCCGCCGCCGATCCCGGAGGCCTGAGGCTGTTCGACCTGTGGATCGTGGTGGGCTGCGCGATCGGCGCGTTTTTGATGCGCGGCGCCGGATGCACCTGGAACGACATCACCGACAAGGATTTCGACGCGGCCGTGGCGCGCACGAAGTCGCGGCCGATCCCGTCGGGACAGGTCACGCCGCGAAAGGCCTTCTCCTGGCTGGTGATCCAGTCGCTGGTGGCCTTCGGCATCCTGCTGACCTTCAACTGGGCCGCCATCGGCCTCGGCATCCTCTCGCTTTTGCCCGTGGCGATCTACCCGTTCGCCAAGCGCTTCACCTGGTGGCCGCAGGTGTTTCTCGGGATCGCCTTCAACTGGGGCGCCTTGCTGGCGTGGACGGCGCATACGGGCTCCCTCGCGTGGCCGGCGGTGTTCCTCTATCTCGGCGGCATCGCCTGGACGCTGTTCTACGACACGATCTACGCCCATCAGGACACCGAGGACGACGCGCTGATCGGCATCAAGTCCACCGCGCGGCTGTTCGGGGAGAATACCGGTCCTTGGCTGCGCCGTTTCCTCGTGGCAGCGATCACGCTGATCGGGCTTGCGGTGATCATGGCGCTGCTGCCGGGCGGGAATATCCTCACCCTCGTCATCGCGCTTGCGGGCGTTTGGGCGATGGGCTGGCACATGGCGTGGCAACTGGGCAGGCTCGACATCGAAAACACCGAGCTCTGCATGACGCTCTTCCGCTCGAACCGGGACGCGGGGTTGCTGCCTGCGCTGTTTTTCGCCGTCGCGGCCGTCATCTGAGGGGCTGCACGATTGAACACGGGCGCGCAACAGGATAACCCCGCGCCGTCCCCTACCGGGCCCGGACCCTGATCATCCCCATGCTCCGCACTCCGTTCTTCTTCACCGTTCTCGCCTTCGTGACCGCCGGCGCCTTGGCCATCGGCGTCGCCATCGTGACGGCGATCTCGATCGAACGGCGCTCGATCGAGGCGGTGAGCGCGCTGCTCGAGACCGAGGGTTTCAGTTGGGCAGAGGTGGACGCCGACGGTCTGCAGGTCATTCTGCAGGGCATAGCCCCGGACGAGGCGAGCCGGTTCATGGCCGAATCCCGCGCCGGGTCGCTGGTGGACGCGGGCCGTGTGGTCAACCAGGTCGATATCCGGGTGACCGATGTCGCGCCGGTGCCGCGCTTCTCGCTCGACATGCTGCGCAACGGGGACGGGATTCAGATCATCGGTCTGGTCCCCGGCGAGAACGGCGGCGAGGAAGTGGCCGAAGCCATCGAGGCCATCGCCGACGGCGCCGAGGTGACCGACATGGTGGAAACCGCGGATTTCCCGCCGCCGGACACATGGATTTCGGCGCTGGGCTACGGTCTGCGGGCGCTGCGCAAACTGCCGAGGTCCAAGGTGGCGGTCTTTGCCGACCGCGTGGAGGTCGAGGCGATCAGCGACAGCGTGGAACAGCAGGCCGAACTCCTGGAGGACTTGCAGCGGGGCCAACCGGCCGGCGTGGAGGTCGTTCTCGATATCTCGGCGCCGCGCCCGGTCTTTTCGCCCTTCCAGCTCCGGGCCGTTCTCGATGCGCAGGGGTTGCGCTTCGACAGTTGCGCCGCCGACACGGCGCGCGCGCAGGAGCGCATCCTCGCCGCCGCGCGCCGGGGCGGCGCCGAGGGCGAGATCGACTGTCCCATCGGTCTCGGCGTGCCGAGCCCCAGCTGGGCGGGCGCGGTGGAAACGGCGCTCGCCGCACTGGTGGAGATGGGCGGCGGGACCTTGTCCTTCAGCGACGCGACCGTCACCCTGATCGCCGCGCCGGACACCGAACAGGATGAATTCGATCGCGTGATCGGGGAACTCGACGCCGATCTGCCGGAGGTCTTCACGCTCGACGGTGTGCTGCCCGAGGCGAATGACGCCCGCACGGGGCCGGCCCGATTCTTCGCGACGCTCGACCCGGAGACCGGCGTGCGGCTGCGCGGCCGTCTGCCTGAGGACGCGGTCGGTGACTCGGTCGCGGCCTTCGCGGTGTCGCTCTTCGGACGCGAACGCACGGACCTTGCCACCCGGTCCGTTCCCGACCTGCCGCAGGGCTGGTCGGTGCGCGCCATGGCAGGGTTGCGCGCGCTTTCGGCCCTTCATGACGGGCAGTTGACGCTCGAGCCCGACGCATTGCGCATCCGGGGTCGCACGGGAGACCAGTCGCTTCGCGCGTCCCTTGCGCGGCAACTCGGCGAGGCGCTGGGGACGGGCGCCGATTTTCAGCTCGACATCGTCTATGACGAGGCGCTTGATCCCATTGCATCGCTGCCGACACCCGAGGAATGCGTCGCTCGGATCGTCGCGGTGCAGGAGGACGACAAGATCGTTTTCGAGCCGGGCTCGATCGAGATAACCGATGAGGCGGGAGAGATCCTCGACCGGATCGCCGAGATCCTGCCCGACTGCATGCACGTGCCGATGGAGATCGGCGGCCACACCGACAGCCAGGGGCGCGAAGAGATGAACCTCGGGTTGAGCCAGTCGCGCGCGGATGCGGTGCTCAACGGCCTTCTGGCGCGGGGCGTTCTGGTCACCAACCTGACCGCGCGGGGCTATGGCGAAAACCGCCCCATCGCCGACAACGACAGCGAGGACGGCCGCGAACTGAACCGGCGGATCGAGTTCCGCCTGCAAGCCGAAGTCGATGCCCGCGACACGGCAGAGGCACAGGCCGAAGCCCTGGCCGCGCGCGCCGAGGCGTTCGGGCTGCGCCCAGTTCCACGACCCGACGATTTAGGCCCGCCTGCGGACACCGCGGACGACCAAGACGAGGAGTAACCGGCGCATGGATCGCCTGCAGTTCATCATCGCCATCGCCGTCATCCTGTTCGTGGCCTTCGGTCTCGGCTGGCTCGCCCACTGGCTCGTGGCGCGCTTCAGCCGCGTCTCCAGCGCCGATCTGGGAGAGATGGAGGCGCTCGCCCGCGCCCTCCACGACGCCGAGGAAACCCGCGACCAGGCCATCGCCTACCTGCAGAGCCGGGAGACCGAGTTGACCGGACAGCTGAGCCAGACAGAGGCGGAACTGCGCGCGGCGATGGACGGCCTGCGCGAGGCGCGCGCCGAAAACGAGGAGTTGCGCAGTTATATCGAGCAGATCGACAGGCCGCAGCCCTGAGGGCCGGACGCCCTACCAGCGCGTCAGCGCCTCCTCGTCCTCCGCCCGTGCGGCGACCCATCGGGCCCCCTCGGGCGTGACCTCTTTCTTCCAGAACGGCGCACGCGACTTGAGATAGTCCATCAGGAACTCGGCCGCGGCGAAGGCGGCGGCGCGGTGGCGGGCCGCCGTGGCCACCATCATGATCGGATCGCCCGCCGCAAGGCGCCCGTAGCGGTGCAGGATCATCGCCCCCGTGAGCGAAAACCGCGTCATCGCTTCGTCGTGAATGGCGGACAGCGCCTTTTCGGTCATGCCGGGATAGTGCTCGATCTCCATCACGTCGAGCGCGCCCTCGGCCAGATCGCGGGTGATGCCCGAAAAGCTCACGACGGCGCCCGCGCCCGGCACGGTCGCGCTGAAGGCGTTGAGCTCCTGTCCCGGGTCGAAGGCCGCCTTCTGCACGCGGACGGGCTCCATGCCGCCTAGCCCCCGGTCATCGGCGGGAAGAAGGCGACCTCGCGCGCGCCGTCGAGACTGGCGTCGAACTCCACCAGATCCTGGTCCACGGCCGCCCGCAATGCGCCCGTGTCGGAAAACGCATGGGCGTACCCCTCGTCGCGGGCGCGCAGCTCGTCGATCAGTTCGGCGACGGTTCCCGCCTCCGTCTCGACGGTTTCCCGCCCGGTGCCCAGCCTTTCGCGCAGCCAGGCGAAGTAGTGCACATCGATCTTCATGGCATTTCCCTGAGATACGGCATTGCCTTGCGAAAATAATCCCATCCGGTGACCAGAGTCAGCCCCGCGGCGATCCACAGCAGGGCAAGGCCGCCGTAGGACACCCCGATCAGACCCTGGTATTTCCACCAAAGCCCGACACTGTCGCGCATCTCGCCCGACAGGATGCCGGCCACGATGTCGGGCGACATGCCCAGCGTCTGCATCATGAAATAGTGGTCGAAGAGGCCCCATGCAAACAGCATGGCGATGGCGACCATCTGCACCGCCGTCTTCCACTTGGCCAGCGGCGTGACCTTGAGCAGTCCCGCCGTCTCGCCCAGGAATTCCCGCAGCCCGGACACGAAGACCTCGCGGAACAGGATCGCGGCCACGGGGATCAGCGTCCAGTCCGAGATCCCGTGCAGGCCCAGCAGGACCGCAAGCGCGATCACCACCATCGCCTTGTCCGCGATCGGATCGAGCATGGCGCCGAAGCGGCTGATCTGCCCCCATTTGCGCGCCAGCCAGCCGTCGATGTAGTCGGTGAGCGAGGCGAAGATGAAGAGGAACATCGCGACCCAGTCCGCGGCCGGCCTCGGAAGGATCAGGAAAACGACCCCCAGCATGGGCGCGGCCAGAAGGCGAAGGACGGTCAGCGTGTTGGGCACGTTCCACTGCATAGGGCCGGTGTATCCCGCGGGGCCGGTCGTGAAAATCCCCGACGTGATATTCCGCCCCGGGCAAGGAGCACGCTACCCGCGTTCGTGAAAATAGTCGTAGATCTTCTGCGCCAGCCCCTCGCTCACGCCGTCCACCGCCTTGAGATCGGCGAGGTTGGCGCGGCTCACGGCCTTGGCGCTGCCGAAATGGGTCAGGAGCGCGCGCTTGCGGGTGGCGCCCACGCCGGGGATATCGTCGAGCGGGGTGGCCGAGACGGCCTTGGCGCGCTTCTGGCGGTGTGCACCGATGGCGAAGCGGTGCGCCTCGTCGCGCATGCGCTGGATGAAGTAGAGCACGGGATCGTTGCGGTTCAGCGCGAAGGCGGTGCGACCGGGGCGATGGAATTCCTCCTTGCCCTGATCGCGGTCGATGCCCTTGGCCACGCCGATGAACGGCACGTCCTCTATGCCCAGATCGTCCATGATCTCCCTGACCGCGCTGACCTGTCCCGCGCCGCCGTCGATCAGCAGAAGGTCGGGCCATGCCTCCGACTCGCGGTCGGGGTCTTCCTTCAGGAGCCGCTGGAACCGGCGCGTCAGCACCTCCTTCATCATGCCGAAATCGTCACCGGGGGTAAGGCTGTCGCCACGGATGTTGAACTTTCGATACTGCGATTTCATGAACCCGTCCGGCCCGGCCACGATCATCGCGCCCACCGCGTTGGTGCCCTGGATGTGGGAGTTGTCGTAGACCTCGATCCGGCGGGGCGGCGCGTCGAGGTCGAAGGCCTCGGCCAACCCGCGCAGAAGCTTCGCCTGCGCCTGCCCCTCGGCCATCTGGCGACCGAGGCTTTCGCGGGCATTCCGGAGCGCGCCTTCCACGAGTTCGGCCTTTTCGCCCCGCTGCGGCACGAGGATCTCCACCTTGCGCCCCAGCTTCTGCGACAGCGCGTCGGCCACCAGATCGGGATTTTCGACCGGGTGCGACAGGATCAGCTGCCGGGGCGGGTCCTTCTGGTCGTAGAACTGGCCGATGAAGGCCTCCAGCACCTCGGGCGCCTCGATATCGGGACCGACGCGGGGGTAGTAATCCTTGTTGCCCCAGTTCTGGTTGGCGCGGATGAAGAAGACCTGCACGCAGGCCTGCCCGCCCTCCAGATGGAGCGCGATGACATCGGCCTCGCGCACGCCACGCGGGTTGATGCCCTGCGCCGACTGGACGTTGGTCAGCGCGCGGATACGGTCGCGAAGCGCCGCGGCGCGCTCGAACTCCATCGCCTCGGCCGCTTCGGCCATCTGCGCGGCCAGTTGCGCCTGCAGATCGGTCGTGTCGCCCTTCAGGAACCGCACCGCGTCAGCGACGGAGGCCGCATAGTCCGCCTCGCTGATGTGGCCGACGCAAGGCGCGCTGCACCGCTTGATCTGGTAGAGCAGGCAGGGCCGCGTGCGGCTGTCGAAGGTGGCGTCCGAGCAGTTGCGCAGCAGGAACACCTTCTGCAGCTGGTTGAGCGTCCGGTTCACGGCGCCGGCGCTGGCGAAGGGGCCGAAATACTCGCCCTTCTCCGTCTTCGCGCCCCGGTGCTTCTTGATCTGCGGAAAGCGATGCGCGCGGCTGACGAGGATGTTGGGAAAGCTTTTGTCGTCGCGCAGCAGCACGTTGTACTTGGGCTTGAGCTGCTTGATGAGGTTCTGTTCGAGCAGCAGCGCCTCGGTCTCGGTCCGCGTCGTCAGGAACATCATCGACGCGGTTTCGCGGATCATCCGCGCGATGCGCGGGCTGTGGCCCGTGGGCTTGGCGTAGGACGAAACGCGCTTTTTCAGCGCCCGCGCCTTGCCGACGTAAAGCACCCGGCTCTGCGCATCGAGCATCCGGTAGACGCCCGGCGCGTTGTCGAGTTGTCGGAGGTGGTTTCGGATCACCTCGTGGCCGGTCTGGGCCGTATTTTCGGTGCTGTCGGGCATGTTCGGTCGTTGAAATCGATTCTCGTGGCGGCTGCAATGGAACTGGGGCGGAATCAAGGCAGGAGAAATCCCCCGTTCATGTGGATAACCTTGCGGAGAAATCTTGGGCTGCCGGAATTTTCCCTTGTTTTTGGCTCGCTTCTGCGGATTGCCCGATTTTTAGGCAAGTTATCAAGATACTGTTTTTATTATGTTTTTTATTCACGCGTTTATACTTTTCACCGGAGTGTAACCACTCTTTAACACTTCTGTTACCTTGGGTCCCGCAGTGGAGAAGTGAAGGCCGCGTTTCCGCTTGGCCTATTCGACGCCGAGGACGTCCGGCGTCTGCCAGGCGAGGTGCTGGCCCCCGTCCACGCAGATCAACTGGCCCGTAACCGCCCGCGCCTGCAGCAGATAGTCGAGCGCCGCACAGATGCCCTCGGGATCGGCGCCGCGACCCAGCACGGTGGCCGCGCGCTGCCGCGCGAAATGGTCCGCCGACTGCCGCGCGCCCTGCATCGTGGGCCCCGGCCCGATGGCGTTGACCCGGACATGCGGGGCAAGTGCCTGCGCCGATGTGCGGGTCAGCGCCCAGAGCCCCATCTTGGCGATCGTGTAGCTCATGAATTCCGGCGTCAGCTTGCGCACGCGCTGGTCGATCATGTTCACGATCAGGCCTTGCGCCTGCGGCTCACCGTTTTCGTCGGTCTCGGCCCGCGGCACCTGCGCCGCCATGGCCTGGCTCAGGACGAAGGGCGCGCGCAGGTTCGATTCCATGTGCCGGTCCCAGCTTTCTCGGGTCGCGGTCCGGAGGTTGTCGTATTCGAAGATCGAGGCGTTGTTGACCAGAACCGTGATCGGCTGGCCCAGCGCCTCGGCGGCGGCGGGCAGCAGGTCCTGCATCTCGGCCTCGACGGTCAGGTCGGCGCGCAGGGCGTGGGCCTGCCGGCCCATCGCCCTGATCTCGGCCACCGTCGCCTCGGCCTCATCGGCGCTGCCCGCGTAATGCACCGCGACGTCATGGCCGCGTTCCGCGAGGCGCAGCGCCATCGCCCGGCCCAGCCGTTTCGCCGCGCCCGTCACCAATGCGGTCATGTCCCGTCCCCCTATGCCAACAGCACCGCGATATAGCCGAGGTAGAGCGCGAGGAACACGACGCCAACGCCACGGCCCAGCGACCACCGCAGAAAGACGAACGGGGCCAGCACCAGCGATGCGGCCAGCATGACCCAGATGTCGAAGCTCAGGATTGTCGCGTCCACCGGGATCGGTCCGATCAGCGACGAGATCCCGATGATGGCCAGAAGGTTGAACATGTTCGACCCGATCACGTTGCCCATCGCCACATCGGCGTGGTTGCGGATCGCGGCCATGACCGTGGTGGCCAGCTCCGGCAGGGAGGTTCCGATGGCGACGAGCGTCAGACCGATCACCGTCTCGCTGACGCCGTATTCGGTCGCGATGGCCACGGAACTGTCCACCAGAAGGTCCGCGCCCAGTGGCAGCCCGATGAGTCCCAGCCCGAGATAAAGCGCGATGCGCCACCACGGCATGTCCGGGTCGGCCTCTTCGAGGGCGTCCTCGTCGATGGGGAGTGCCGCCGCGCCATTGGCCGCCGCGCGGTGCGCCTGCGCGGCGCGTGCGGCGTCGATGAGGACATACCCCAGCAGCGACAGCATGATAAGCCCGTGCCACCACGTGAACGGCCCGACGAAGGCCAACGCGATGAACAGCAGCGTGCCGATGATCATGACGACGTAGGTCTGGCGCGTGTCACTGCCGGCGTGCAGGCCCGACAACACCGCCGGAATGCCAAGAACGAGCAGCACGTTGGCGGTGTTCGAACCCACGACATTGCCCAGCGCCAGCCCGGGAACCCCGTCGAGGATCGCCTTGACAGAGATCAGAAGCTCCGGCGCGGAGGTGCCAAAGGCCACGATCGTCAGCGACACGATGAGCGCGGGAATGCCCAGACGCAGGCTCAGGTTCACCGCCCCCTTCACCAGCACGTCGCCCGCGAGAAGCAGGATGACGAGGCCGAGCCCCGCCAGAGCGAACGCTGCCGCCACGCGTCAGCCCTGCCCGTCGGAACAATGCGGGCAGGGGCCGCCGCGAAGGTTGTAGCGCCGGCAGGTCTTGCACAGTCGCGGCTTGGGCAGCCCATGGCGCCGGGTGATCTTGGGCAGGCGCAGGCGCCCGAACATGGCGAGCACGGCCATGAAGATCAGGAACAGGGTGACGATCTTGAGCATCACGACAGGCCGAACCTCGCGTAGGCCGCGCGTTCCTCGAACCCGGTGGCAAGCTCGGACGCAAGCGATATGCCGAACCGCCCCAGCAGGCTGCGGCGCGGGCCGTACACGGCGAAACGGGTCTTGTCGCCGTAAAGCTCCTTCATCTTGGGCACGAGATGGCCGATCCCGTCGGCAAGGCCCAGTTCGACGGATTTCGATCCCGTCCAGAAGGCGCCGGTGAAAAGCTCGGGGTGATCGGCAAGCCGTTCGCCGCGGCTTGTCTTCACGTGCTCGATGAAGGTTTCGTGCAACTCGCCCTGAAGCGCCTTGAGCCTCTCCACGTCCTCGGCCTTTTCCGGGCGGAACGGGTCGAGGATCGATTTCGACTCGCCGGCCGTGTAGACACGCCGCTCCACGCCGATCCGCGAGATCGCTTCATGAAAGCCGAAGCCAGCCGAGATCACGCCGATGGAGCCGAGGATCGAGGTCCGGTCGGCCCAGATCTTGTCGGCCGCGCAAGCGAGCCAATAGCCGCCCGATGCCGCGACATCCTCGACGAAGGCATGCACCGGAACGCCCTTTTCCTCGGCGAGGCGGCGGATGCGCGCGGCGATCAACGAGGATTGCGCGGGGCTGCCACCCGGCGAGTTGATGGCGAGCGCCACGGCGGCGGGCTTGCCCTTGCGGAAGGCGCGTTCGACGGCGGACGCGACGGCCTGATCGCTCAGCCCCGCACCGCGCGGATTGGCCATGATGACGCCTTGCAGGCGGACGACGGCAACCAGCGGGTCCGCCTTGAGGAACGGGATGAAGCGCTTCATGCCACGCGATGTAGAGTTGCCGCAGCATTGCAACAAGGCGCGGGACGTCGAATTGCCGAAAACTGTGGCTGCCGCCCTACTGCGCCCTTCTACTGGGCCGTCCAGCCCCCGTCGATGGGGATCGCGGTTCCGGTGACGTTGTGCGCGATGGGCGCGCAGAGCCAGAGCGCGAGCGCCCCGATTTCCTCCGGGTCGGATGTCCGCAGGCTCGGCTGCTTTTCGGCCAGAAGCTCGGCGATGCCGAGATCGCGATCGCCGCCATGGGCCGCCGCGCGCGCCTCGATCTGAGGCTCGATGATCGCCGTCTCGGTCCAGCCCGGGCAGATGCAGTTCACCGTGACGCCGCCCTTCGCCTTGTCGCCCGAGGCCGCGTATTCCAGCGCGGCGACCCGGCTGAGGCCCACCAGCCCGAACTTCGCCGCCACGTAGGGCGCCTTGTCGCGCGACGCCACGAGGCCGTGCACACTGGCGATGTTGATCACACGGCCATAGCCGCGCCTGGCCATGCCGGGAAGGGCGGCCTGCATGGTCTGGAACGCCGCCGACAGGTTGACGGCGAGGATCGTGTCCCATGTCTCGCGCGGCATATCCGCGAGGGGCGCGGTCTTCTGGATACCGGCGTTGTTGACGAGGATGTCGACACCGCCCCATGCCGCGACGGCCTGCATCAGCTCGTCGATCCTGTCCGGATCGCGCAGGTCGCCGTGGAAGAACTCCGCCTGGGGCGCGCCCTTGGCGCGCAGGTGGTGACAGACCTCCTCGATCTGCGCGTCGCCGGCGAGGCCATGCACCGCGATCCGCGCGCCGGCGCCCGCAAGCGCCTCGGCGATGGCCAGCCCGATCCCCTGAACCGAGCCGGTGACCAGCGCCGTCTTTCCCGTCAAATCCGTCATGACCCTTCCTCCCTCAGCCGTTCGCGAAGCTCCGTCTTCAACACCTTGCCGTAGTTGTTCTTCGGCAGGTCCGGCACGGCGATGTAAGCCTTGGGCCGCTTGAACCGCGCCATCCGATCGAGGCAATGGGCGTCGAGCGCATCCGCATCCACAGTCCGCCCGACCGCCGCCACGACGAAAGCCACGACATCCTCGCCCCATTCCGGCGAGGGACGGCCGACGACGGACACTTCGTGCACGTCCGGATGGGTCAGCAACACCTCTTCGACCTCGCGGGGGTAGATGTTGGTGCCGCCCGAGATGATCACGTCCCTGGAGCGGTCCGCCAGCGTCAGGTAGCCGTCCGCGTCCAGCCGCCCGACATCACCCGTCATCAGCCAGCCGTCGACGACGGTGCTTGCCGTCGCCTCCTCGTTCCTCCAGTAGCCCGGCATCACCGGGGCGCCGCGCACCATGATCTCTCCGGTCTCGCCGGGGGGCAGATGGCCGCCCCGCCCGTCCGAGATTGCCACCTCAACCAGCGATTGCGCGCGCCCGACGGAGGCCAGCCGCTCGGCCCAGCGCGGGTGCGTGCGGTCGGCGACCTCCTCCCGGCTGAGCGCGGAGATGGCCATGGGGCATTCGCCCTGCCCGTAGATCTGCACGAAGCGCGGGCCGAACCAGTCCACCGCCTCCTCGATATCGGCGCGGTACATCGGCCCGCCGCCATAGACGATGGTCTTGATGCCCGTCCCCCTGCGGTCCGTGGCCTTGGCCGCGTCGGTCAGGCGGCGGACCATGGTGGGCGCGAGAAACATCGACGTCGCGCCATGGGAGTCGGAGAGGTCCAGGATCTCGCTCGCGTCGAACCCGCCCGAGGGCGGCACGATATGAGCCGCGCCCATGCGCACGTGGATCGCGGCATAGAGGCCCGCGCCATGGCTCATCGGCGCGGCATAGAGCGCGGCGTCTTCGGGGCGCACGGGGTCCACGTCCACCGGATAGCAGAGCGAGGTCGCGGCCATCATGCCATGGGTGATGCGCACGCCCTTGGGCTTGCCAGTGGTTCCGGAAGTGTAGAAAAGCCATGCCAGATCACCTGCGCCGCGGGGCACGAGGTCGAGGGGCTGCGCCGCGCAGGCTGTCTCGAACGGATCATCACCAATGCGCGTGAGCGGCAGGTCGGTGACCTCGGCCAGATCGTCGCCCAAGCTGTCGGTCACGAAGCACGATGTCGCCTCGGCGTTGGAGAGGATCCAGGCCGCCTCCTTCGGGTGCAGCTTGGCATTCACCGGAACGGCCACCGCGCCCGCACGCCAGATCGCGTAGAGACAGATCAGGTAGTCGGGAACGTTCTTCGCGAAGATGCCGACACGATCCCCCGGCGCGATCCCGTCGCGGGCGAGGGTGGCGGCCAGCCCCGCGGCGCGACGTGCAAAGCCCACGTAATCCGCGACCAGCCTGCGCCCGAGCAGCAGCGCGGGCCTGTCGCCCATGGTGCGCGCCGTGCGGTCCAGCCAAAGCGCCATGTTCATCGCGCGTCCCTCCTCCGTCCCCGGCGGAAAGATCACCACGGGGGACGCGCGCAGGCAAGTCCGGCGGATGCGGTTCGGTCAGACCTCGAGGTCCGAGACGAAGATCCCGTCATGCCCGCCACGGCTGTTTTCAACCATGATGCCGCCGGCGCGGACATGGTCGGGATGGCCCTCGTAGGCGAGGTGAACGTCACGGTTCTCGAACAGCACCATGAATCCGTAGGTGTAGCGGGCCGATTTGCCCTCGAAGTCGCGGTTTGGGCCATGGCGGAAGCCGGACATGCCCGGAAGGCTGAGCCCCGCGAGGATCTCGCAGGCCTCTCGGATGCGCGTCTCCGCTTCGGGTGAGGCGGGGTCGAAGAGGACGGTATGAACAAGCATGGGCAGACCTTTCAGGTGGGGCGCGCGATCAGGATCGCGCGGAAATCGTTGACGTTGGTGAGCGTGGGCCCGGTGACGACCTGCCCGCCGATCGCGGCGAAGAAGGAATGGGCGTCGTTGCGGGCGAGCGCGGCCTCCGGGTCGATGCGGACGGCGCGGGCGCGGGCGAGCGTTTCCGGCCCGATGAGCGCGCCCGCGACCTCCGCCGCGCCGTCGACGCCATCCGTGTCGCAGGCGATGGCGTGGATGTCCGCCGCGCCGTCCAGCGCAAGCGCCAGCGCAAGCGCGTACTCCGCGTTCGGGCCACCGACACCGTCGCCGCGCCGCGTGACCGTCAACTCGCCGCCCGACAGGATCACGAGCGGACCCTTTGCGGCCAGCGCCCGCGCGGCGTGGTCGCGGGCGACCTCCCGCGCCTCGCCCTCGATCGCATCGCCGAGAATCTCGACGGAACAGCCCTGCGCCTGCGCCATGGTCGCGGCGGCCTCCAGCGATTGCGCCGGGGCCGCGACGATGACGTTCTCGACCCGCGCGAGCCGGGGATCGTCCGGGCGTATCGGATCGCCGCCGGCCTCGAGGAAGGATCGGATCGACGCAGGCGGCGTCACGCCCCAATGGTCCAGCGCGGCGAGCGCGCGTGCCGCGTCGCCCGTATGGCCCACGGTCGGACCGCTTGCGATATCGCCCGGATCATCGCCCGGCACGTCGGAGATCAGAAGCGCGAGCATCCGGGCCGGATGGGCGGCGACGGCCAGCCGTCCGCCCTTGACCGCCGAGATTTCCTTGCGGATGCCGTTGATCTCTCCGATGGGCGCGCCCGAGGCCAGAAGCGCCTGCGTCAGCGCCTGTTTCTCGGACAGGGCGATCCCGTCCGCAGGCTGGATCAGGAGCGCCGAGCCCCCGCCCGAGATCAGCGCGAGGACGAAATCGTCAGGCCCGCAGGTGGCCAGCAGATCGAGCATGCGCGCCGTGGCCGCGACGCCCGCCTCGTCCGGAACGGGATGCGCCGCCTCGACGATCTCGATCCCCTTGCAGGGACGCGCATAGCCGTAGCGCGTGATCACCAGCCCCTCGCAGGGGCCCCATTCGGCCTCCACCGCCTCGGCCATGCGGGCGCTGGCCTTGCCCGCGCCGATCACGACGACACGGCCCTCGGGCTTCTGCGGCAGATGGGCGGCGAGGCTGCGCATCGGGTCTGCCACTGCCACGGCGGTATCGAACATGGAACGAAGAAGCGCCTCGGGCGTCATTGGCCAAGCCCTCCGCTGGAGGCCCGCACGACCAGCCCGACCGGCGCGCGCCGCTCCGCCGGGGGGCGGGTGCCGGTGTCGAGCCAGTCGCGCAAGGCGCCGGCCGTGTCCCGGGCGAACCCCGCGATGTCGCAGGCGACCGAGGACAGGTCAGGCCACGCGAGCGCCGCCTCCTCGATATCGTCGAAGCCCACGACGCGGATATCGCGACCGACGGCGACACCGTCCCTTTGCAGGCCAGCGATCAACCCCAGCGCAACAAGATCGTTGAAACAGAACACGGCATCGCACTCCGGATGGTCGTCCTTCAATCGGGCGACGGCGCTTCGGCCGAAGGCGCGCGAGGTCGGACCCTCGACCCGGAGCGGCGACAGGCCCGCCTCCTCCAGCGCGGCGAGGTAGCCCTCCATCCGCTCCCGCGTGATCGAGCGTTCGTCGAGCCCGCCGACGAAGGCGATGCGCCGCGCGCCGCTGGCGATCAGGTGCCGCGTGGCCTCGGCGCTGCCGGCGGCGTAGTCGAAGCTCGCGAAGGGAAACAGCTCCGTGCGCGGGTCCATCCGGCGCAGCACCTGCAGGGTCGGAATACCGGCCCGCGCCAATGGGTCGAACACCGAGGAAGGATCGCCATAGGCCGGGCTGATCACCACCGCGTCGACACCGTGCTCGATCATCGAGGCGACCAGTTTTTCCTGAAGCTCCGCGTCCTCGTCGGCGTTCGATATCACCGTCGCGTATCCGGCAGCGGCCATCGCCATCTGGAAGGAGACCGCGAATTCCGTGAAGAACGGGTTGCGCAGGTCGTTGATGACAAGACCCACGAGGCCAACCGAGCTTCCGCGCAGCGTCGCGGCGGCCCGGTTGTAGACATAGCCGATCTCGCGCATGGCCGCGCGCACCGACTTTGCGGTCTCGGAACGGACAAGCGGACTACCCTGCAGCACCAGCGACACGGTCGATTTCGACACGCCGGCGCGGGCGGCCACATCGGTGATCGTGGGGCGGCGTTTCATCCTGCCTTGCTACCCGTCGATCCCGTGCAAGGCCAGAAGCGTCCGCATGCGCGCCTCGGCCAGATCGGGCCGAACAAGCAGGCGCGCGGCATCGGCGAGGCGAATGACCTCGGCGTAATGGGTGATCTCGCGCGAGGACTGGAACCCGGCAGGCATGACGAAATGATCCTGCGTGCCATTGAGCCATGACAGGAACGCGATGCCCGCCTTGTAGAACCGCGTGGGCGCCTTGAAGATCTCGCGGCTGAGAGGGACCGTGGGCGCGAGCAGCGCGTGATAGGTCGTGCTGTCGCCCTTCGCCAGCGCCTCGAGCGCTTGCGACGCCGCAGGCGCAATGGCGGCGAAGATACCCAGAAGCGCGTGCGAATGATGCGTGCCGTCGCCCTCGATCAGGGGCGCGTAGTTGAAATCATCGCCCGTGTAGAGCCGCACGCCCTCGGGCAGTCGGGCGCGAAACGCTTCCTCATGCGCCTGGTCGAGAAGCGATATCTTGATCCCGTCGACCTTGGCCGCGTTGCGTTCGATCAGGTCCAGCACGATCCCGGTCGCCGCGCCGATATCGGCCGTCCCCCAGTACCCGGACAGGCCGGGGTCGAACATCTCGCCCAGCCAGTGCAGGATGACCGGCTCGGCCGCCTGCGAGATGAGGGTGTCGTAGACCCGGCCATAGGTCTCGGCATTCGCGCCGATGGCAGGCAGAGCGCGGCTGGCCATCACGATGATCTGACCGCCTGCCGCCTCGATCGCCTCCATCTGGTCGGAATAGGCGGCGATGATCGCATCCGCGTCGGACAGCTCTGCCGCCGTCTTGTGATCGGTCCCCGCGCCACAGGCGACGCGCGGCTTCAGCGGATGCGCGCGCGCGGCCTGCATGGTCCGCCGGATCAGCTCCAGCGCCGTGGCCCAGTCCACGCCCATGCCGCGCTGCGCCGTGTCCATCGCCTCGGCAAGCCCCAGCCCCTGGTCCCAGAGGCCCTGCCGGAAAGCCAGCGTCGCGTCCCAGTCGACGGCCGGGCGGGTGTCCCAGGGGGCCCGTTCGGCCAGCGGGTCCGAGATGACATGCGCGGCGGCAAAGGCCGTGCGTGTCAGCGGCACCCCGGGCGCGCGCGGGATCAGCGGCTCTCCCGTCAGGCGATAGGTTTCGAGGGTTCCCGAATAGGTCGGCAGACGCATCTCAGCCTCCATGGTCCTGCTTGATCATGTCGGCGGCTTTCTCACCGATCATGATCGCGGCGGCGTTGGTGTTGGACGAGATCACCGTGGGCATGATCGCGTTGTCCACGACACGCAGCCCCTCGATCCCGTTGAAGCGCAGGCGCGGGTCGACCACCGCGCCCGCGTCGATGCCCATCCGGCATGTCCCTGCGCAATGGTGCGATGTCTTGGAGTGCTCGCAGATGAAGGCGAAGTAGTCGTCGTCCGTCCTGACGTCCGGGCCCGGGAGACGCTCTGCCTTGATGAAGGGCTTGAGCGGTTCTTGTGCAAGAATTTCCTGGGTCAGCTTGAGGCCTCGGATCGACATCTCGCGGTCGCGCGGATCGGCGCAGTAATTCGGGTCGATCAGAGGGGCTGTGGCCGGATCGGCGCTGGCCAGCCGCACGGTCCCACGCGAGCGTGGCCGCAGGTAACAGGAATTCAGCGTCACGCCGCCATCCGGCATCGCTGCGACGCCCGCCTCGATCCCCGTCCCGAGACCGAGATGGAACTGCAGGTCAGGGGACCGCGCGTCGGGGTCGGCATACCAGAAGCCGCCGGTCTCGAAGAGGCTGGAGGCCACCGGACCCGACCGCGTGAACAGATATTGCAGCCCGGCCAGAACCGAAAGGTGAGGCTTCGCGTAACGGTCGTAGGTATGCGGGCCGGAGACCTCGCAGATGCAGTAGAGGTCGAGATGGTCCTGCAGGTTCTCGCCCACGTTGGGCTGGTCGAGCACCACGTCGATCCCGAGATCCCGCAGGTGGTCCGCCGGCCCGATCCCGGAGAGCTGCAACAGTCGCGGCGAGCCGATGGCCCCCGAGCACAGGAGCACCTCCGCCTCCGCCCGCAGGTGCGTGCCATCGGTGAGCGTCACGCCCGTCGCCCGACCCTTGTCCACGTCGATCCGGCGCACCTGCGCGCCATATCGGATCGTCAGGTTCGACCGCCCCCGGTTCGGCGCGAGATAGGCCATCGCCGCCGAAGACCGCCGCGCGCTCTTCTGCGTCAGCTGGTAGTAGGCGACACCGTCCTGTGCTTCACCGTTGACGTCCATGTTGCGCGGGATACCAAGGGCCGCCGCGGCCTCGAAATAGGCCTCGCAGATCGGCAGGGGGGCGGCGGGTTGCGACACGCCCAACGGGCCACCCTTGCCGTGGAACGCGTTGTCCCAGGTGTCGTTGTCCTCGGCCTTGCGGAAATAGGGCAGCACGTCGTCATAGGCCCAGCCCTCGCAGCCCATCTGCCGCCATTCGTCATAGTCGAGCGCATTGCCGCGCGTGTAGATCTGCGCGTTGATCGCCGATCCGCCGCCGATCACCTTGGCCTGCGTGTAGGTGAAGACCTTGCCGCCCATGTGCCGCTGCGGCACCGTGCTCCAGCCCCAGGACGCGACACCCTTGGTCATCTTGGCGAAGCCCGCAGGCAGGTGAAACAGCGGGTTCCAGTCGCGCCCCCCGGCCTCCAGCAGGCAGACGCGGACGGCCGGATCCTCGGTCAGCCGTGCGGCCAGAACGCTGCCCGCGCTGCCGCCGCCGATGATGATGAAGTCGTAGCCCTCTGCCATGGGTGCCCCTCAGAGTTGGTGGATGGACAGGCCGCCATCCACCGGGATGACCGCGCCGGTCGAAAACGCGAAATCGCCGCGCGCAAGGGGCACGATCACCTTGCCGATATCCGCGGGCTCGCCCCATCGGGCGGAGGGAACGAGACCCGCGGCGATGCGGGCGTCGTAGCGGTCCGCGACCGGGTCGGTCATGGGCGTGCGGATGATGCCGGGCCTGAGCTCGAACACGCCGATGCCTTCGGGCGCAAGCCGCGCGGCCAGCGCCTGCGTCATCATCGAGGCACCCGCCTTGGAGATGCAGTATTCCGCCCGGTCCGGCGATACCATTTCGGCGCTGACCGAGGTGACAACGTGGATCGACCGGTAAGACCCGGCTGGGCCTGCGAGCATCCGGCGCGCGCATTCCTGTACAAGAAAGAACGCCCCGCGCAGATTGACCGCCATGCAGCGGTCGAAGCTCTCGGTCGTCATTTCGAGGAGGTCGCCGCGCACCATGGCCGGAACGCCGGCATTGGAGACAAGCGTGGTGATCGGGCCGATGGCAGCCTTGGCGGCATCGAGCGCCGCGGGCACACCATCGGTCTCCGCGATATCATGGCTGACATGGACCGCGCCGGGCACCAGGGACAGCGCCTTGGCAACCGCCGGATCGTCCTCGCCCCGCTCCGACATCAGTGCGATACGCCAGCCCGCCCCGTGTAGCGCCTGCGCGATCCCGAGGCCAATGCCCTGCTGCCCCCCGGTGATGAGCGCTTTCCCGGTCATGCCGCAACCTCTTCGCTTGCGCTTGCGCGTGCCATGGCGTCGGCCACCCGCAGCGCATGGGCCGCGATGGTCAGGGACGGGTTCACGGCCGCCGATGTCGGGAGCACACTCGCATCCGCGATCCAGAGGTTCCCGTGGTCATGCGTCCGCCCCCACGGGGACACCACGCTGGTGTCTGGATCTGACCCCATGCAGGCCGTGCCACACTGGTGCGACGGCGTGCGGCGGTCGAAGGGCTTGGAAAGCGTCATCGGAAAACCGGCGCGCTTCAGGGCCGTCTTCAGGCGCGCGACCAGGGTTTCATGCGCGTTCCAGTTTGATCGCGTCCAGTTCAACACGATCTCGCCGCCGCTCAGGGTGACGCGACTTTCCGGATCCGGCAGGTCCTCGGACATGACGTAGAAATCAATCGCATGGGCCGCGAGGATCTGCGCCACGGCCCGCGGCAGCCCTGTCTGCGCCGCGAGGATCGGTCCCGACACGCGCCCCAGAAGCTGCACGTTGCCCAGCGGCTCGCCGTTCGGGCCGCCCGACGAATACCAGTCGTTGAGGTAGAGGGTCTTCTGATAGACCGTCCGGTTCCGCCGCGCCGACAACGCCAGGAGCGCCGAGCAATTGTGGTTCATGAAATTGCGCCCAACCTGGTCCGAGCGGTTGGCCAGCCCCTCCGGGAAACGCTCCGTCGCCGAGCGCAGGAGCAACACCGGCGTGTGGACGGCGCCAGCGGCGAGCACGACCTGATCGGCGGTGATGCGCCCCGCCGTGGTGAGCAGCGCGGTGATGCGGCCGCTTTCATCCGTCTCCAGCCGCTCGACCGTCACGCCGGTGCGCAACTCAACGTTCGGGTACCTCAGCGCCTCGGCAAGCCCGACGCTCTCGGCGTCCAGCTTGCCGCCAGTCGTGTCGGGAAACGCGTCCCAGGGCGTCGCCGCGCGGGCGAGCCACCTGTCGAGATCGACGCCAAGGGGAAGGTGTGCAGGATGCAGCCCGGCGGCCGCGAGCCGTTTGCGAAGGTCCGCGATCTCGGGCTCATCGGGAACGGGTGGGAAGGGATAGGGGCCGGAATGCTCGGGCTCCGTCGGGTCATGGCCCAGCGCGCCACGTACCCGGTAGAGCGCCTCGGCCTTCTGGTACCACGGCTCGATCTCCGCGTAGGTCAAGGGCCAGCCGGGGCTGTCGCCGCCCATGTGACGGCGGGGTGCGAAATCCTCGGCGCGATAGCGCATCAGCACGGCGCCGTAGAACTTCGTGTTCCCGCCGACGCAGGAATAGTTGCCGGGGTTGAAGCGCTCGCCTTCCGGCGTCAGCCATGTCTCCTGGGGACGGTAATGGCCGCGCGCGAAGATCGCCTCCGCGTCGCGCGCCTCGGGCGAGTCGCTCAGGCGTTCGCCCCTCTCGAGGATCAGGATGCGCCGGCCGCCGGGCGCAAGTGCGGCCGCAAGCGTGGCGCCGCCCATGCCCGATCCCACAATGACCACATCCGCATCCGTCACGTCTGTCCCTTCCCCCGGATCGCGCGCACACCTACCGTACGCAGGTTATTGGATCGTTCCAATAACAAAACGAACGCGCCCCGCCAAGGCCTTCTCGGCGCCGCCTCAGATGATGCGCTCTTCCGTTTCGGGGTCGAACAGAACGGCCTTGTCCATGTTCACGGCGAAATCGAAGCTCTGGCCCGGATGCACGTCCGCATCCGCCCGCATGCGCGCGATGCAGTCCTTTCCAGACAGTGTCATGGTCACGAACGTGTCGGAGCCCGCGGGCTCCGTCACGCCGACGACATTCGCAAGCGGCTGGATGTTCCTGGCGTTCCGGTCCGCGCCTTCGGGATCGGTGATCGCCTCGGGCCGGATGCCGAGGGTCACGGGCCTGTCGCGATAAGCCGCGTAAGCGGCGGGCGCATTCTCGATCCTGAGAGCGCGCTCGGAGCCATCGGAACCGGTCAGGATCGCATGAAGCGCGCCGTTCCGCTCGACCAGCCGCGTGGGAAGCACGTTCATCGCGGGCGACCCCATGAAGGTCGCCACGAAGAGGTTGGCGGGCGAGTCGTAGATTTCCTTGGGCGTGCCGAGCTGCTGGACGTTGCCGTCATACATCACCGCGATCCGGGTCGAGAGCGTCATGGCCTCGATCTGGTCGTGCGTCACGTAGACGATGGTCGTGCCGAGCTTCTGGTGGAGTTTCTTGATCTCGGTGCGCATGTCGACGCGCAGTTTCGCGTCAAGGTTCGACAAGGGCTCGTCGAAGAGGAACACGTCCGGGTTGCGCACCAGCGCGCGGCCCATGGCGACGCGCTGCCGCTGACCGCCCGAAAGCTGCCCGGGCTTGCGGTCGAGCAGGTTCTCGATCTGAAGGAGCGCCGCGACCTCCTTCATCGCCTTGTCACGCTCAGACTTGGGCACGCCGTGCATCTCGAGGCCGAAGGTGATGTTCTGGCCCACCGTCATGTTGGGATAGAGCGCGTAGGACTGGAACACCATGGCGATGTTGCGCTTGGACGGATGCACGCCGTTGACCACGCGATCCTTGATCTTGATCTCGCCGCTGGTGATCCCCTCCAGCCCCGCGATCATGTTCAGAAGCGTGGACTTGCCGCAGCCCGAGGGGCCAACGAGGACGAGGAACTCACCCTCCTCCACCGAGATATCGACCCGGTGCAGCACTTCGACGGCGCCGTAGGACTTGGTGACGTTGTCGATGTCGAGGAAACCCATGGTTTCAATCCTCCGGATTGCCCGGCGCGGTGCAGTTGCCCCGCGCGTTCGGGATTTGAAACGCGCCGCTGGCGCCATTCATCTTGTTGCACGAACCCATTCCTCACCCTTTCACGGAGCCAGCCATCAGGCCGCGGACGAAGTACCGTCCGGCAACGATGTAGACGAGGAGCGTGGGCGCTGCCGCCATGATGGCCCCGGCGAAATGCACGTTATATTCGCGCACGCCCGTGGACGAGTTGACGAGGTTGTTCAGCGCCACGGTCATCGGAGCGGACCCCCCGGAGGCGAAGCTCGCGCCGAAGAGGAAGTCGTTCCAGATATTGGTGAACTGCCAGATGAAGCTGACGGCGATGATCGGCCCCGAAGACGGCAGCATGATGCGCCAGAAGATCTGGAAGAACCCGGCGCCGTCGATCTGCGCGGCGCGCACCAGCTCGGTCGGGAAGGCCGCGTAGTAGTTGCGGAAATAGAGCGTCGTGAACCCGATCCCGTAGACGAAATGCACCAGGATCAGACCGGGTGTGGTCCCCGCGATCTGCAGGATGCCGAGGACGCGCGCCATCGGGATCAGCACGATCTGGAACGGGATGAAGCACGAAAACAGCAACAGCCCGAAGATCAGCGTATCGCCCCGGAAGCGCCACTTGGTCAGGACGTAGCCGTTCAGCGCGCCCACGACGGTGGACAGGATCACCGCCGGCACCGCCATCATGATCGAGTTGATGAAATAGGGACGCAGGCCCGTGGGCTGCACCCCGATCTGCGCCGTCGACCAGGCGCTCAGCCAGGGCTCGATCGTCCAGTTCTGCGGCAGGGCGACCATGCCGCCTCCGGTGATCTCCTCCAGCGGCTTGAGCGAGTTGATCAGCATGATGCCGAAGGGCAGCAGGTAGAACAGCGCGAAAAGCAGGAGGAACAGGTAGACGAAGGCGCGCGCGACGCTGGAGGAACGGACGGCGTTTTCGGTGGATGCGACGGCCATCACTTCTTCTCCCGCAGTTCGGCGTAGAGATAGGGGACCATGATCGCAGCGATGGTCATCAGCATGATCACCGCCGAGGACGCGCCGATGCCCATCTGGTTCCGCGTGAAGGTGTATTCGTACATGAAGACGGCCGGCATCCATGTGGACGTCCCCGGCCCCCCATCGGTCATCGCGACCACGAGGTCATAGGACTTGATCGCAAGGTGGCTGAGAATGACGAAGGCCGACAGGAACGCGGGCCTCAGCTGTGGCAGGATGATGCGCCTGTAGAGGTTCCAGTTCGACGCGCCGTCCATCTGGGCGGCCTTCAGGATCTCGTTGTCGATGCCGCGAAGGCCCGCGAGGAACATCGCCATCACGAAGCCGGAGCTTTGCCAGACGGCCGCGATGACAATCGTGTAGATCGCCATGTCGCCATCCTTGATCCAGCCGAAACTGAAGCTTTCCCATCCCCAGAGACGCATCGTGGCCTCCAGCCCGATGGCCGGGTCCAGCATCCATTTCCATGCCGTACCCGTCACGATGAAGCTCAGCGCCATGGGATAGAGGAAAATCGGCCTCAGGACGCCCTCGCCGCGGATCTTCTGGTCGAGGAAGATGGCCAGCATGAGCCCGATGATCGTGCTGATGACGATATAGAGCGAGGCGAAGATCGCGAGGTTGACGACCGAGGTGTCCCACTGGCGGATGCGGAAAAGCCGGTCATAGTTCTGCCAGCCGACCCATTCGTAGGAGGGCAGCATCCGGCTGTCGGTGAAGCTGAGGTAGATGGTGAAGGCGATGAAGCCGTAGACGAAGATCACCATGATCGCGAAGGACGGCGCCAGAACGATCTTCGGCAGCCAGTTCTGCAGTCGCGTCCGGAAATCCGAGCCAGACGCTGAAAACCCGTCGGTCGCGGCCATGGCATCCTCCCCTCGTTCGGTCGTTGTCCGGGTCCCCACCCGAATGGATGGACCGGCCCCTGTCCGGGGCCGGCCCGAACCGCCCGTTACTGGGCGATCTCGACGGCGGTGACGAGTTCCGCGGCTGCGGTCTCGGCATCGTACTCGCCGTTGAAGTGCGCGGTGATCACGTCATACATGGCGTTCTGCACCGACGGCGTGTTGGCGTGACCATGGGCCATGGAGCCAAAGAGCGTGCCACCGGCAGCGGCCTCGGCCAGCTGTTCCATGCCCATCTGTCCACACATGTCGAACTGATCGGCGGAAACATCCGTCCGCGCCGGAACCGACCCCTTCACGAGGTTGAAGGTAATCTGGAACTCCGGGCTCATGACGGCGGACGCCATGGCGGTCTGCGCCTCCTGGGCGGCCGGATCGCTGACATTGAACATCGCGAACTGGTCGGAGTTGAACGTAACCGTGTCCTGCGTGCCGGGCACGCGGAAGCAGGTGAATTCCTCGCCGGCCGTAAGACCCGCGTTCACGAACTCGCCCTTGGCCCAGTCGCCCATGATCTGGAACAGCGCATCGCCATTGATGACCATGGCCGAGGCAAGGTTCCAGTCACGGCCCGAGAAGTTGTCGTCCACGAAGCCGCGGAGCGTTTCCATGCGCTGGAACGCCTCGACCATCATGTCGGAGCCGAGAGCCTCGGGGTCGAGATCGACCATCGATGCCTGGTAGAACTCGGGTCCGCCGACGCCCATCACCATCGACTCGAAGACGGTCGCGTCCTGCCAGGCCTGGCCGCCATGGGCGAGTGCCGTGTAGCCCGCATCCTGAGCGGCCTGCATCGCGGAAACGAATTCGTCCCAGCTGCCCGGCTGTTCGACACCGAGTTCTTCCATCAGCGCGGTATTCGCCCACACCCAGTTGGTGGAGTGCACGTTCACCGGCGCCGCAACCCAGTTGCCCTCGTAGGTCGAGAACCGCTGCAGCGCTTCGGGCACCACGTCGGCCCAGCCCTGCTCGGCCGCGAGATCGTTGAGGTTGGCCAGCGCGCCCTCAGCCGCCCAGTCCTGGATCGAAAAACCCAGCATCTGGACCGCGGTCGGCGGATCGCCCGCCGTCACGCGCGCACGCAGGACGGTCATGGCGTCGGAGCCGCCGCCACCGGCGACCGGCATGTCGACCCAGCCGACGCCACCATCGGACAGCGCGTCACGCAGCGTGCCGACCGCGGCCGCCTCGCCACCCGATGTCCACCAATGGAGCACCTCGACCTCCTGCGCCGCCACCGTCGTGGTGGACAGTGCAAGCACGGCCGCCGTCATGTGTAGCTTCTTTAACATGGTCATCTTGTTCCTCCCTGTTGACCAAGGTCCATGTCGGACTGATGAATTGAAACGTTATAATTCGGGGCGAAGTCAAGCTCGAATCGCGCGCCATCCGATTCGGGATTTTCCCCCATAGCTATGTTTTTCAAACAGTATTCTGCGATGCAGCAATGCAGGCGCGGCGCGGCACGGGGATTGAAACGTTTGCAAAACGCTGCAAGATGACCCCCGACGCAATCCAGGGGGCGAACGTCGCGAATGACGCGTGACATCGGAACCGAACACACGCATGGCGGGGCAGAAAAACCGACGCTGCGCACTGTCGCGCAGGCCACGGGCTTTTCCGTCGCGACGGTGTCGCGCGCGCTGGCCGATGACCCGCGAATCGCCGCGCGCACCCGCGCGATCGTGGCAGAGGCGGCCAAACGCCTTGGCTACATCCCCGATCGCGCCGCACGCCGCCTGCGCACGGGGCGCACACAGGTCATCACGCTTCTGCTGAACACCGAGCACGAGTTTCTCGGCTTCACGCACGAGTTTCTCTCGGGCATCACCGAGCGCCTGCGCGGAACCGGGTACTCGGTCACGGTCGTCCCGGACGATCCGGGCGAGGACCGGATCACGCCCGTGCGCACGATCCTGCGCAACAACCTCGCCGACGGTCTTCTGTTCACCCGAACCGAGTGTTTCGATCCGCGCGTGCGGATGCTGATGGAGGCCGGCCTGCCCTTCGTCAGCCATGGGCGTACCGAATTCACGATGCCCCACCCCTATGTCGATTTCGACAATGAGGCCTTTGCGCGGCAGGCCGTGGCGCGGCTGGTCGAACAGGGGCGCGACCGGCTCAGCATGATCCTGCCGGACGACAAGTTCACCTTCTGCCAGCACCTGCGCTACGGCTTCGTCTCCGCCGCGCGGGAGGCGGGCGTGGCCCATGAGGTTCTCGAGGGTGTCACGCTCGACTCCGACCGGGAAGAAATCTCGGGCGCGCTCAATGCCTGCCTGCGCCGCCCGGAGCGGCCGAACGGTTTCGTCTGCGTGGGCGAGGTCACGGCGCTCATGACGATGGCGGCAATGACCGACGCGGGGCTTACCCCCGGGATCGAGGCCGATATCTTCGCCAAGCGCGCCTCGCCGATCTTCGACAATATCCGGCCGCGCATCGAAACGGTCTACGAGGACCTGCGCGCCACGGGCCGCGCCATGGCCGAGATGCTTCTGCGCCGGATCGACGGCGAGCCAGCCGAGGGCCTGCACGTCCTGTTCGAACCGGGGCGCTGCGGCTAGGCTCACGCCGCGACCCAAGCCGTCCGCGTGTCGCCGATGCGCATCTGCACGGTCTTGGCCTCGAGAAATTCCTCCAAACCGTAGCGCCCCAACTCCCGCCCCTGCCCGGATTGCTTCATGCCGCCGAAGGGCAGTTCCGCGAACCCGTCCATCCACGTGTTGGTCCAGACGGTGCCCGCGCGCACCCGCCGCGCGAAGTCCAGACAGGTGGAGCCGTCGCGGCTCCAGACCCCGGCGGACAACCCGTAAGAGGCGGAATTTGCCAGCGCGATGGCCTCGTCCGCGTCGCGGAACGTCAGGACGGACAGGACCGGGCCAAACACCTCTTCAGTCGCGATGGCCATCTCGGGGCTCACGCCCGTCACGACCGTAGGCCCGTAGAATTGCCCGGACAGCCCCTCGACCGAGATCGCGGCACCGCCCAGCGCGACGCCTGCACCGGCCTCGGCGGCGGCTTTCACGTAGCCGTCGATCTTGCCCATATGCTCGGGCGAGATGATCGCCCCCACCTGCGTGCGCGGGTCCAGCGGATCGCCGAACGGCACCTTGCGCGAAAGGGCCACGACCTTTTCGACCAGCGCGCCTGCCACGTCCTCGTGCACGATGATCCGGCTGCCGGAATTGCAGCATTCGCCGGCGTTGAAATAGACGCCGAAGGTAATCGCATCGGCCGCCTGATCGAGATCGGCGTCGGGGAAGATGACCTGCGGGTTCTTGCCGCCCAGTTCGAGGCTGACCTTCTTCAGCGTGCCGCTGGCCGCCGCGACGATGCGTTTGCCGACAACGGTTGACCCGGTGAAGGACACCATGTCGACCGAAGGATGGGTGGACAGCATCGCGCCCACCGGGTCGCCATAGCCCAAAACGATATTCAGCACACCATCGGGCAGCCCGGCTTCCTGCAGAAGTTCCCCGAGGATCACCGTGCTCGACGGCGTCAGCTCCGACGGCTTCACCACCGCCGTGCAACCGGCCGCGAGCGCGAAGGGCAGTTTCTGGCTGACGATCAGGAAGGGGAAGTTCCACGGGCAGATGATGCCTGCCACGCCGACCGGCTCTTTCAGGACGAGGCCCAGCATGTCGGGCCCCAGCGAATTGTGGCTCTCGCCATGCATGGTCCGCGCCAGCGCCGCCGCATAGCGCCAGAGGTCTGCCGCGCCGGAAATCTCGTCCCGCGCCTGCGTAATCGGCTTGCCCGATTCCAGTGTCTCGATCAGCGCGATACGGTCGATGTCGCGTTCGATCAGATCGGCGGTTCTCAGCAAGATCACCGACCGGTCCTTGCCGGACGCACGGGGCCAGTCGCCCGCGTCGAACACCCGGCGCGCCGCCGCGATGGCGGCTTCGGTCTCCGCCGCACCGCCCTTTGCCGCGACGCTGACAAGCGCGCCATGGGCCGGCGAGTGCCTCTCGGACACCGCGCCGTCAGCGCTGTCGGTCCATGCGCCGTCGATCAGGTGACGCGCCCGGAACGGCTCCGCCGGAAGGGCTGTGCCGCTCGACGGGATGATGGTCAGTTCGGTCATTTCCTTACCGTCCCTTGAAATCGGGTTTCCGTTTTTCGGAGAAGGCAGCGACGCCTTCGGCCTTGTCCTCGGTCGCGGCGATCATGCCGCCGCCCAGCGCCTCGATCATGGCGGCGCGGTCTTCGCCCATGGCGGCGTGGATCTGGTACTTTGCGACCTCTTGCGCACGCGGCGCGGCATTCAGCAGGCCGCGCGCGATTTCCATCGCCGCCGCCTGCGGGTCGTCCGAGACCTCGGCGACATAGCCCAGCGCATGGGCCCGGTCCGCCGAAAGCCTGCGCCCAAAAAGCGCCATTTCCTTAAGCACCGGTTCGGGCAGCAGCCGCGCCAACCGCTGCGTGCCCGACCAGCCCGGAACGATGCCGACCTGCGCCTCCGGCAGGCCCAGCGTCGCCTTGGGCGCCATCACGCGGATATCGCAGGCCGTCGCCAGTTCCAGTCCGCCACCGAAGGCATGCCCCTGGATCGCCGCCACCGTGGGCCGCGACAGCCGCGCCAACCGGTCGAACACCCTGTGCCCCAGCCGCACCCAGTTGCGCGCGAATTCCGTGGGGCTGAGCGCGCCCCAGCCGATAATGTCGGCACCGGCACAGAACGCCCTGTCGCCTTCCGCCGTCACGATCACGCCGCGGAGCGACACATCCGCCTCGATCGCATCGCAATGGGCCTCGAGCGCGCGCAGCATGTCCGGCGTGAAGGCGTTCAGCTTGGCCGGGTTGTTCAGGTGCAACCGCGCCAGCGGCCCGTCGATATGCAGGTCAACACTGCTCATGGCATCCACCCCATGGGGGCGTCGGCTAGAAGCGCCTTGGGCATGGTCACGGCGTTCTCCGCCACGCTGACGCGCCCCCCGCTCGCCGCAACGATGTCGCGCTCCGGTTCCATCCCCGGCATGATCTCGGTGGCGACCAGCCCGCCCTCGGTCAGCCGCATGACGCAACGCTCGGTGACATAGAGAACCTCCTGCCCGGTCCTGAGCGCCCGTTGGCCGGCGAAGGTCACATGCTCCACCGCATCCACCATCTTGGTGAACTTGCCCGGGCTGGAGACCCGCAGGCCATCATCGGTCAGGTCGAGCTGCGCGCCGGCCTCGAAATAGCCGGAGAACACGATCTTTCGCGCATGCGCCGTGATGTCGACGAAGCCGCCGCAGCCGGCGGTGAGGTAGGGTTTCTTGCCCAGTTTCGAAACGTTCACGTTGCCCTCCACATCGACCTCTAGGAAGGACAGAAAGGACATGTCGAACCCGCCGCCCTGGAAGTACGTGAACTGGTTGGGCGACGGCATGAAGGCGTCCGCGTTCGAAGCGCAGCCGAAGGCGAAGCCGGTCAGGGGCATGCCGCCCACGGCGCCCTGCTCGATGGCCCATGTCACCGCCTGCGCGTGACCTTCTTCCAGAAGAATACGCGGCACCATGGCGGAAATGCCGAAGCCCAGATTGGCGGTCATGCCGCGCTTCAGTTCCATGGCGGCGCGGCGGGCGATGACCTTCTCCACGCCGTGCTCGGCCAGCGAGAACGAGTCCCACGGCCGCATGATCTCGCCAGAAATGGCCGGATCGTAATCGGTTTCGGTCGTCTGCTTCTGGTCGGGGGCAAGCACGATCAGGTCGACAAGGTGGCCCGGCACATGCACGTCATGGGGCCGCAGGCTGCCCGCCGCCGTCATCCGCTTGACCTGTGCGATCACCAGCCCGCCATGGTTGCGCACGGCGATGGCCTGATCCAGACCGCCCAGATAGGCGCCCTCATGTTCGTAGGTGAGGTTTCCCGTCTCGTCGGCCGTGGTCGCCCGGATGATGGCGACATCCGGCACGATGTTCGGGAAATGCAGCCATGTATCGCCGCCGAACTCGACCCGCGAGACGATGGGCCGCCCCGCCGCGCGATCGTTCATCGCGCAGCCTTCGCGGATCGGGTCGACGAAGGTCTCGATCCCCACCTTGGTCAGGACCCCGGGTTTTCGCGCGGCCACGTCGCGATGCATGTCGAAGAGGATGCCCGACGGCACGTTATAGGCCGCGACGCGATCCTCGGTGACCATGCGCCAGATCTCGGGCATGGGCAGCGAGGACGGCCCGGAGGGATAGGAACCGGCGATGATCGTCGAAAGCAGACCGTCGCGCGCGATGTGGTCGATGCCCTTCACGCCGTACATGTCCCCGGCGGCGATCGGGTGCAGCGTCGTCAGGTCGCGCGGGTGCCCCTCCGTCGCGAAGCGCGCGCCGATGGCCGCGAGCACCGCGTCCGGACAGCCCAGCGCCGAGGAGGAGGAGACCGTGACCACCGCGCCATCCGAGATGCGCGCGGCGGCCTCGGCGGGACTGACCAGCTTGCTCATGCCTCAGACCCCGCCATAGTCCACTGCGACCCGGGCGCCGCTGGTCGCGGCCTTCGCCACGGCGCTGGCCACGGCGAGAGACTTGATCCCGTCGATCCCGTCGGCGGAGGGCGCGCCCTTGCCAGCCACCGCGTCGGTAAAGAGGCCCACGGAACGCTGGTAGAGATTGTGGTCGGCAAAGGGGACATCCTCTTCGCCCGCGTCGGTGATCAGCGTGACATGGCCCGTGGGTCGTTGCGTCATCACGCCCGTGGCGCGGATCGAACCCTTGGTGCCGTGGACCTCGATCCCCGTTCCGGCGAAGCGATGGGTGAAGCTTTCATGGGTCATCACCGTCGCGCCAGATTGCATCTGCCAGACGGACATCACGCTGTCCTCGACGCCCTCGCCCATGCCCGCGCTGGTCTGGATCGCCACGACCTCGGCCGGGTCCTCGCCCAGATGAAAGCGCACCGTATCGGCGTCATGGACGACGATATCGGGGATCACGCCGCCGCCCGCCTCGGGGTTGTCGATGCGCCAGCCCTGCAGGTGTGGCGGCAGGTAGACGGCGTGCATGACCCGGGCCGACAGGATCTCTCCGATCCGGCCCGAGGCGATCAGGTCACGGATCGCGATATGGCTGCCCGCGTTGCGCAAATGGTGATTGGTGGCGAAGACAAGCCCCGCCTTGTCGGCCGCGCGCACCATCGTCACGGCGTCGGCGACGCTCATCGCCAGGGGCTTTTCACACAGGACATGCTTGCCCGCCGCGATGGCCGCCATGGCCTGCGGGAAATGCTTCTCGTTCGTGGTGGAGATGTAGACCGCGTCGATATCGCCACCCAGAAGCGCGTCGATGTCGCTATGACCCTTCGCGATTCCCAGCTCCTTCGCATAGTCAGCCGCGCGTTCGGGCGAGGAACTCAGGACCGACACGACATCGCCCCCGGTGGCCCGCATGGCGCCGATCATGTGCGAGGCCGCGATGTTGCTCGCCCCGATAAGTCCCCAGCGCATGACGCCCTCCGATAGCCTTGGATCGTTCCAGATGATTTATTGGATCGTTCCAAAGCCCATGTCAAGTCAATGAAGCGCGGTCTGGTGCGCATGGCGGCCGTGCGCTCAAAAGACCGTCGACGGGCATGACGCCGTGACGTATGACTCCCCGGGACCCGGACGATGCGCCGTGCGCGCATCCGTGGAAAAGGGAGCCGAACCATGGGCAGGAACAGTCGGCGATGGACCGGTGTCGCGGCGCTTGCGGGCGTCCTTCTGGCCACACCCGCCGCCGCACAGACGAATGCGAGACCCACCGTCGGGCTGGAGCTGAACCGCGTGGACCAGATCGAGGCGGCCTGCCGCTTCACCTTTCTCGCCGAAAACGGCATGAGAACGGACCTAGCGGCGCTCACGGTTGAAACCGTCATCATCGATGTCGAGGGCCTGGTGGACCGCCTGACGCTGTTCGAATTCGGCGCCCTGCCCGAAGGCACCCCGCGCGTGAGGCAATTCGATGTCCCGGGGCTCGATTGCGCGCAGGTGGGCCGGGTCCTGATCAACGGCGTGTCCGACTGCGGCGGCGTCGAGGGCTGCGCCGAGGCGCTGACCTTGTCGAGCCGGACCGACATCGACCTCCTGGGGTGAGCGGATGCAGGACGGTCTCGTTTCACTGCTGGGACTGGGTGGGCCTGTCGTCCTCATCCTGCTGGCGCTGTCCGTCCTCGCGCTCAGCGTGATCATCTACAAGATTTGGGATCTGCACAACGCCGGCGTCGGGCGGCACCGCGCCATCGACCGCGCGATCTCGGCATTCGATGGCGGCAGAACCTCGGAGGCGCGGGAACACCTTCGGTCGAGCCCGAGCCACCTTGCGCCGCTGCTGATCGATGCGCTTGGCGGATCGGCACGCGACAAGGCCCGCCTGACGGCGGAGACCGAAACCCGGCTGGCACGTGCGGAGCGCGGCTTCCGCCTGCTGGACAGCATCGCGCAGGTCGCGCCCTTGCTGGGACTTTTCGGAACCGTTCTGGGCATGATCGCCGCCTTCCAGGCCCTGCAGGAGGCCGGCGCATCGGTGGACCCCTCGGCACTTGCCGGGGGCATATGGGTCGCACTCCTGACCACGGCGGGAGGGCTGGCCATCGCGATGCCGACCTCGCTGGCGCTCAGCTGGTTCGAAAGCCGCACAGAGGCCGACCGCCTGATGGCAAGCGTCGCCATCGAGGCCTTCTGCACCAGGAGCGGGTCGGACAAAAGGGATGCCGCGGCCTCCGCCGACCTGGTACTGACCGATGCGTCGTGAGGTCCGCCTCACCCGGAGGCGCACCATCGCGATGACGTCGCTGATCGATGTCATCTTCATCCTGCTGCTGTTCTTCCTTCTGACATCGACCTTCACGCGCTTCGGCGAACTCAGCGTGTCGACCGGTGGCGCCGGGGCCGGCGTCGCCGCCGGCTCCCCGATCTTCCTGCGGCTCGAGGCCGACGGGCTGACCCTCAACGGGACGCGCCACGCGCTCGACACCATCGTGCCGGCGCTGGAGGCCTTCGCGCCGGGAAACGGCGATGAGGCGGCCGTCCTGATCTCGGTCGCGGACGACGTGACGTCTCAGCGTCTTGTCGATCTTCTGGCACTGTTGCGGCCGTTCGACTGGGCCGATGTCACGGTGTTGGGTTAGGCGGATGCTGCGACGTTTGAACAGGCGCAGGGGCCGTGCCGACCCGCTGATCGCGCTGATCAACGTGGTCTTTCTGCTGCTTGTCTTCCTGATGGTGGCAGGCACCGTCGCGCCCGCCCTGTCGCGCGACGTGGAGCTGATCGACACCTCCGATCCCGCTGCCCGACCGCCGCCGGACGCACCCGTCATCCTCGCGGACGGGCGGATGGTCCTAGACGGCGCCGAGATCGAAGCCGCCGACCATGCCGGCACCCGCCTGGCCGAGGGGGAGACCGAGATCCGGATCGTCCCGGATCGAAACCTGCCCGCGCACCTGCTGATCGAGGTCATCGCGGAGATGCGCGCCGCCGGGGCAAGCGAGGTCTGGATCGTGACGGAGCGCGCGGCGCAATGACCGCCAAGACCGCCATCGCCGCCGGGCTGGCCGTGCTGACCTCCGCCGCCGTGCATGGCGCGCTGTTGGGCAGCATCGCAGCGCCCGCCGGCGGAACCGATACGCCGCCCGGCGTGGCCGAGGTTTCAGTGATCGGCCAGAGTTTCGAGGACCTCGCCGCCGGGCAGCTCCGGCCCGTCTCGCCGCCCTCGGGCGCCATCGCTCCGGTCCCGCCGCAAGCAAGCGCCACGACGCCAACCGCATCCCCATCGCGCACGCCCGTCGTCACCGAGACGCCACAAGCCACCCCGACACGCTCGGCCGATGTCTCCGTCCCGTCGACTGCAGCCTTCGCCACGCCCGACCGGGTCGTCGCACGGGAAGCGCCGCCGGTGCGGCAACCGACCGCCGATACGCCGCGGCCCGAGATCCGCCCGCCGCCCCAGGCTCCGGCCGAAGCGGCCCCTGTCCCGCCGCCCACGCCTCGGGGCAATGCCGACCGGAACGCACAGGCCGGCACGGCGCAGGGCAGCACCACGGGCAGTGCGAGCCAGCTTCAGGGCGAGGCCGAGGCCGCGCCCGGCCCCTCCGCGCGCGAGATCGCGCGCTATCCGCAGCAGGTGAACCGCCATCTCGGTCGCCTGCGTCGACCGGACAGCGGGTTTCGCGGGACCGCGATCATCGGGTTCACGATTGCGCCGGATGGCGGGCTTGCCGCCCTCGGCATAGATCGGTCCTCGGGCGATGCGGGGTTCGACGAACTGGCGCTGCGCCACATCCGCGGCGCCGTGCCCTTTCCGCCGCCACCGGCCGGGGCGCAGACGCGCTATTCCGTGTCCGTCCGGGGGCGGTGACGCGACCGTATCGCAGGCTCATGCCACCGATTTCGCCGCGCCTTGCGTCATCGCGCCATGCGGAGGTCACGGGATTCAAGGGGTTTGCAGAAACTCACGCAGCCGCGGGTCGTGCCGCCGCGCTGCGGTCGAGCAGGACCGAGGTGGCCATGCCGCCCGCCCAGATCGACGCGCCCGCGACCCATGCGGTCAGGGACATGACCGCGCCGCCCGACACGGCTGCGCCCACGGCACAGCCGCCGGCAAGCATGGCGCCGAAGCCCATCAGAATGGCGCCGAGGAAATAGCGTTCCATCGGCGTATCGGGGCCGAAGCGCCGGATCTGCAATTCACCGGCCACAAGCGCGGCGATCCCGGCGCCCAGGAACACGCCCGGCACGAGGCCGATCCCGAAGGACAGCGGCACGGAGCGCTGCGACACGAGCGCCATCAGCGTGTCCGTGGCGGGGCCCGTGAAGGTCACGCTCGAGACCGGCACGATCTCGAAGGACGCCTGCGCGATCGCGTAGGTCAGGGTCCAGCCCAGCGCGACGGCAAGACCGACGCCAACCCCGGCCAGCGCCGCCATGGGCCGAACGCCCCGGGTGTGCGCGAGCCCCAGCGACACGATCAGGCCGAGCAGCGCGAGAAACAGGACGGTGCTCCTCGTGAGCCCGAGCCCCTGCATCAGGTCGCGCGACGGGCCTGAGATCAGCCAGAGCTCCGAGATCGCCTCGCGCGCGGGGGCAAGGACGCCGCTCAGCGCCGACTGCGCCACGAGCGTCAGCATCAGCCCCGTCACAAGGGCCCGCAGATTGCCCGTGGCCGAGAGCACCAGCAGGCGACTGGCGCAGCCGCGTGCCAGAACCATGCCCACGCCGAACATGACGCCCCCGATGGTCGCGCCCGACAGACTGCCCGCACCGGAGAGCTGCCGCGCGTCGGACACCTCCAGGAGGTCGAGCATGATCAGTCCCTGCGTGGCAAGAAGCGCGGTGGCGAACACGATCAGCCAGATGGCCATGCGCGGCCCGATCCGCCCGCGCGACAGCTCGACCGTCGAGGCGCGCAGACAGAACTGCGAGCGCTGCGCGGCCACGCCGAACAGCAGACCGGTCAGAAGACCGGCCATCATCAGCACGGTTCCGTCTCCGAACAGGTCCAGCAGGGTTTCGATCACCTCAAGGCCCTCGATACGTGAGCCGCGAACGTAGCTGCCCCCGCCGGCACCAAGCGTTGATGCAGGTCAAACCGGATATTCCATGAATCTATGGCGTGTGCGCTCAGCGGCCCTGGGCGTCGAGGATGATTGCGTCCAGCATCGCCTCGACCTCCTGCATCGGCCCGTCGGGATAGGCCCGATGGCCGATCATGACCTCGCCATCCCTTTCGGCGACGAAAATGGCATAGGGGCAGTGGACGATGTTCATCGGGTCGGCTTCCATCACCCGCCGGGAAATCGCGGCCGAACAGAAGAGGAAGATGTCGGCATGTTCGAAGATCGTGGTCTCAGCGCCCATGTCTTCTCCCGTCCGGTTCAGCATGTCGCCCACATGCGAGACGAGATCGATCACCAGCCCGCGATCGAGGATCGCGCTTTCGATGGCGAAGCTCGCATCCTCGAAACTGCCGTCGAAGTCGAAGGTGGTGACGTCCTGAGCCTGTGCGGCGCCCGCGAGCGCCATGGCAGACCCGATTGCAAGCGATGTGAGGGGCTTCCGCATCAGGGCAGGTCCTTTTCGTACGCTGTGTCCCCCGGGGCGCGCGGTTCTGTCGCCCGCGCCCCGGGAGGTCTTTCGCATCCGGCGCTCAGCCGAACATGTCCTCGACGATCGCGTCGTACCAGCCGAGGCTTTCGCGGTAGGTCTCGGCACGGGTTTCGGGCGTTTCGCCGACCTCGCTGATAAAGCTGGAGGTCGAGACGATGCCCTCGTCCGACGCCTCGTAGGTCGCGCCGACCTTCACGCCGTCATCGGTCTCGATCAGCGACCAGCAGGTGTTGGCGTAGCGCGGCGGGAAGGCGCGCGCGTCGGTCAGCGCCGCAATGACGGCGTTGGCGCAGACCTTGGCCTGGCTATTGGCCGAAAAGCCGGACTTGGGCATCTCGCCCTGTGCGGCTGAATCGCCCAGGACGTGGATCTCCGGGTCGATCTTGCTGGACATGTCATAGGCCGACACGGGCGCCCAGTTGCCATCGGTGATGTCGGCGGCCTGGGCGATCAGGCCCGCCTGCTGCGCCGGGATGACGTTGCAGACATCCACGTTCTCGACCACGCCATCGATGCTTACCGTCATGGCGTCGGGATCGACCTCCACGATATCGCCGCCGAAATCCGGGCCGATGCGGGTGATCATGCCAGGGTAATGGCGCTGCCAGCCATCCTCGAACAGACCCTGCTTGGAGAAACTCTCCTTCGGATCGACGAGGAGGATCTTCGCGGTCGGGTTGGTGGTCTTCAGCATGTGCGCCACCATCGAGATCCGCTCGTAGGGTCCCGGAGGGCAGCGATAGGGGTTCGGCGGGGCGACCATCGCGAAGGTGCCGCCTTCGGGCATCGCCGCGACCTGCGCCTTGAGAAGCTGGGCCTGGGTGCCACCCTTGTAGGCATGAGGCATCTTGCCCTGCGCCGCCAGCGACCAGCCGGGAACGCTGTCCTCGACGAAATCGATGCCGGGGCTCAGGACGAGACGGTCATAGGGCACCGACCCGCCACCGGCGAGGCTCACGGTCTTGGCGTCGCGATCCACCCCCGTGGCCCAGTCATGCACGACGTTGATGCCGTAGGACGAAGCGAGGTTGCCATAAGTGTGGCCGAGATCGTCGAATTCGTAGAACCCGCCGATGTAGAGGTTCGAGAAAAAGCAGGTGTAGTAGGAGCGCGTGGGCTCGATCAGGGTCACGTCGATCGCGCCGTTGCTGTCGCGTGCGATGTACTTGGCCGCGGTTGCGCCACCGGCACCGCCACCCACGACGACGACACGCGGCATCGACTGCGCGGGCGCAATCATCGGGGTCGCAAGTGTCGCCGATACGGCCGCCGCCGTACTCAGGAATGTACGTCTGTTGATACTCATGTCGTCGTTTTTCCTCCCTTGTGATTTCGTCTTTTCTTCCTGTTCGTCCGGTCACCTTAGCGCAATATCGTCCGGAATTCCCGCCCTAGTGGTTTTCCGACAGGAAATACGCAGCCAGCGCGGCGATTTCCTCGTCTCCCAAACGCGCCGCCAGCGTGTTCATGACCTGGTGCTGCCGCTCGCCCGAGCGATAGGCCACCATGCCCGCGATGAAGACCGTCGGCGTCAGGCCGCGGATCGAGGGGATATCGTCGCCGCCCTGACCGATATGGCAGGCCGTGCATTCCGAGGACAGGAATTGCCCGTAGGCGACGTCGCCCTCGAACTCCAGGATCGCGGCGACCTCGGGCGATGGCCCGGTGTCTTCGCCCGCCGCTGCCGGGGCTTCGGAAGATCCGCCTTCTTGTATCAGAAAGGCGATCAGGTCCGCGCGGTCATCGGCCCCGCGAATGCCGCGAAAGACCATGGCGGTGCCCGGAAGGTAACCGCCAGGGTTGGCGATAAACCCGTCCAGCGCCATTTCGGTCCAGACCTCGCCCGCGGCCGCCGCCTCCTCGAAGATCTCGGAGAACCGGTACCCTTCGACCATGCCGATGCCTCGGCCCATGATGCCGTTGAGGTGTGGCCCGATCCGGTGGATCGCGCCCTCCCCGATCATGTGGCAGGCGGCACAGGGCCGGTAGAGGGCTTCACCGCGCTCGGGATCCGCTTCGGCGAGAGCCGGCCCGGACAGTGCGCCCAGAACGCTTGCGACGGCGGCTATGCGCGACAACACCGACATGTCACTCCGCACCGGCAGCCTGCATGTAGGCGATCACCGCGGCGATGTCCTCGTCCGAGCGCAGGCCCTGGAAAGCCATCCGGTTGCCACGGATGAAGCCGCGCGGATCGGCGAGGTAGGCGGCCAGCGTTTCGTCGTCCCAGACCATGCCGGACTCGCCGGCCTCGCGCAGCGCGGGCGAGTAGCGGAAGCCCTCGACCACCGCGACCACGTTCCCGTGGATGCCGTTCAGATGGGGGCCCACGCGGTTGCGCGCGCCCTCTCCGATCTGGTGACAGGCGGCGCAGGCGCGGAAGACCGTCTCACCGGCGGCGACCAGCGCGGGATCGGGCCCCGCCGGTGCTTCGGGCGCGTCCTCTTCGGTCACCGCGGCTTGCTCGACCGTCTCCTCCTCCGTCTCCGGTGTCACGTCCAGAACGGCGGCGCGCATCGTGATCTCGATGTTTTCGGCGCAGTCGCTCATGCACGGCTCTTGCGAGAACTCCGGGATCTCGACGTCGTCGCGATCATCCATGAAGAAGCCGCCCTCGTTTGTTAACGCGACCTCGGCGAAGGTCTCGTTGGACAACTCGAAATCGTCGTCCACCACGTTGTTGAGGTAGAGCAGGTAGGCCGTGATGGCATAGACCTCGTCATCGGTCAGCGTCTGCGCGGCGCCATAGGGCATGGCGCGATGGACGTAGTCCCAGACCGTGGAGATATAGGGCCAGTAGGAACCGACCGTCTTGACCGGGTCCTCCGCGTCGAGCGTTCCGAAGCCGCCCGACAGCATGGGCCAGCGCCCCACCGCCTCGCCGAAATCGCCGTGGCAGGAAGAGCAGAGCGTCACGTAAAGCTCTTCGCCGGTCCAGACGTCGCCGGACCCCACGGGCAGGCCCTGACCGTCTGGACGGATGTCGATATCCCACGCGGCGATCTCTTCGGGCAGGGCCGCGCGGCCGAGACCGTATCCGCCCTCGCGGGACGGGGCGGGCATCTCCTGCGCGATGGCGTGGACGCAGGTGGTGGCCAGAAGCGCACCGGCGGCGATTGCGATCTTTTTCATTGTTCAGCCGACCTCCACATTCTCGGCCCGGCCTGTCTCGTCGATGGCCCAGGTCTGAATGCCGTTGTTGTGATAGATGGAGTTTTCGCCGCGCAGTTCGCGCAGCATCTCCTTGGTGGGCTGCACGTAGCCGGTGCTGTCATGCGCCCGGCTCTGCAGCAGAAGCGGCGCGCCGTCCCAGTCGAACTCGTAGTAGAACCGGTGCATCGATTTATCGAGGCTCGGCCCGGACATCCGCGCCACGTGCCAGTTCATGCCGCCATCGAGCGAGACATCCACGCGCGGGATCGTGCCGCGACCCGACCACGCGACGCCGGTGATGACGGTCGGCCCCGGACCATGGGTGATCGGCGCCTGCGGGCTGGGGTTGGTGATGACCGACTTGGCGTCCATCACCCAGGTAAAGCGCCGCGCGTTGCCATCCTCCAGAAGGTCGGTGTATTTCGACGTCTCCTCGCGGTGGTGCCATGGCTGGTCGCCCACCTCGATCCGGCGCAGCCACTTGACCCACATGTTGCCTTCCCAGCCCGGCACGACGAGGCGTATCGGATAACCCTGTTCGGGGCGCAGCCGCTCGCCGTTCATGTGCGTGGCCACAAGGCAGTCGTCGAGCGCCTTGTCCAGCGGAATGGACCGCGTCATGGCCGAGGCGTCGGCGCCCTCGGACAGGATCCACGCCGCGCTCGTCTTGACGCCCGCTTCTTCCAGAAGAAGCCGCAGGGGCACGCCGGTGTAGACCACGTTGTGGATCATCCCGTGCGTGAACTGGCAGCCGTTCAGCTGCGCGCCGCGCCATTCCATGCCCGTGTTCGCCGCGCATTCGAGGAAATAGGTCCGATTCTCGCGCGGGAAGCGCATGAGGTCTTCCATGGTGAACACGAGCGGCGTGTCGACCAGCCCGTTGATCATCAGCCGGTGCAGGCCCGGATCGATCTCGGCGATGCCCGAATGGTGACGCTCGAACGCCAGACCGTTGGGCGTGATGATCCCCTCCATCTCGTGCAACGGGGTGAAGTTGACGGAGCTGACCGTGTCGGCCGTCAGCCATTCCACGTTGCGGCGCACCACATGGGCCTCGTATTGCGAGGGCATGCCGTAGGGGCGCGCATCCACCCCGTCGCCGAGATATTGCTGCCAGGGCTGCAACTCGGTGATCAGCGGATCGGGCGAAGCGGCCTGCGCATGCACCAGCTTGCCGGTGGCCAGCGCGCCCGTCGCCACGGCGGCCCCGCCGAGGAAACTGCGGCGGGAGGAGGAGAATTCCCTGTCGTCGGACATCATGTCTTCCTTTCGTCGCTCGTGGCCGGGCGCGGCCTCAGCCGCCCACGACGTCCACGGTGTTGTTGGGCTCAAGCGTGACCGTGCCCTGTTCGCGGATGTGAGCCTCCAGAACCTCCCAGATGGGCGGGCCTTCGGTGCCTTCGTTGACGCTGGCCCAGCCGGCCACGACGTAATTCCGATCCGGCATGATCGACTCCCCCGTGCCGAGAAGCGTCATGTCGGTGATGCGGCTGCCCTGCTCCTGGTGGATATCGATCCGGTAGCCGAGGCCGCCGATGCGCACCATGTCGCCGCCCTGCTGGTAATAGGCGTCGGGGTTGAAGATGTTGGCGGCCACGTCCTCGAAGATCGTGTGCAGCATCTCGCCCGACATCTCGGTGCGATAGGCGTTGGGATAGGTCATCGCGGTGACGTTGTAGATGTCCTCGCGCGTGATCTCCTGCCCCGGAAGGACCGCCGCGCCCCAACGGAAACCGGGCGACAGCGCGATCTGCGCGTCACGCTGGGAGATCAGCGCATCGCAGATCACGTCGTCCCAGGTTCCGTTGAAGTTGCCCCTCCGGAACAGAAGCGACCCGGAGGTGCCGATCACCTCGTTCATTTCCTCCTCGAAGGGCGCGCGCGTCGCGTCGACCAGCGCCGTCATCTCCGGGTCTGGCGCGATCACGTCCGAGAAGATCGGGATCAGACGATGGTTGATGCCGCGCATCGCCCCATCCTGCACGTCGAGATCCACGCGGCTGACGAACTTGCCGTGGCTTCCGCTCGCGACAAGGAAGGTGTTTCCCACCTGAAGCGGTTCGGGCAAGGCATCGTGCGTGTGCCCTGTCAGGATCACGTCGATGCCGGGGATATCCATGGCGAACTGCCGGTCCACGTCGAAGCCGTTGTGGGAGAGAAGGACAACGACCTCGGCGCCCGCGTCACGGACCTCCTGCACGACTTCGGCGATCCGTTCACGCCTGAGCCCGAAGCTGAGTTCAGGGAACATCCAGCCGGGGTTGGCAATGGGCATGTAGGGGAAGGCCTGCCCGATCACGCCGATGGCGGTGCCGTTCCGCTCGAACATGCGGTAGCCGTCGTAGACCGGCTCGTCCCATTCGACGTCGAAGATATTGGCTCCGAGGAATGCCGGATCGACATGGTTCTCGACCAGTTCGTTGACCCGTTCCGAACCCAGCGTGAATTCCCAGTGCGAGGTCATCGCGTCAACGCCCAGCGCGTTCATCAGCGTGACCATGTCCATGCCGCGTGTCCGGAGCGACGGGAGCGAGCCTTGCCAGGTATCCCCGCCATCCAGCAACAGGGCGTCCGGCCGCTCTGCCCGGATCGCCTTGACCACGGTCGATATCCGGTCGAGCCCGCCCATCCGGCCGTAGGTTCGGGCAAGCGACGTGAAATCGTCGTAGGTCAGCGCGTAATCCATCGCGCTGCCCTTCTCGATCCCGTAGGCCGCGCGGAACTCGTCGCCCACCAGATGCGGCGGCTGCCCGGCGGCAAGCCCTACGCCGATGTTGAATTCCGGCTCGCGGAAATAGATCGGCTGGGTCTGGGCGTGAATGTCCGTGATGTGGATCAGCGAGACGTTGCCGAAGTCGCTCGATCCGATCAGGTCGTCCTGGCTGAGCGCCTGCTGCGCGGCCAGCCGCGACCAGTTCCCGAAGCCCGAGGCCCCATAAAGCGCCGTTGTCGCCATGGCGGCCTGAACGAAGTGGCGGCGGGAGATCATGTTTTCAGCCTCAGGGTTTTTCGGATTCTCTGGTATGCGGGTGTGCCATCCGCCGCACCCCGGCGAGGCGGCGGATGCCATGCGTTCAGGTTCGGATGGACGGGCCTCCGGTCATCGCGTGATCGAAGGCGTCGACGGACGGGGTGTCGGACCCGATGGCCTGCGCGCCGTCGCAGCCGGTGTCACGGCTATCGCTACCGGCAACCGAAGCCGCCGGTGCACCGATGCCACCGCCGCCAAGAAATGAACTCCTGGTCATGGCCGTTCGTCTCCTCCCTTGCGACGGCTGCATTCCGGATTGTGCTTCCGGTTGCTCAGCTGACCGAGATGTCCGCCGTTTCCTCGTAGATCGAGCCGTCATCGTCGTACCAGGTGAACTGGAACGTGCCCGTCTCGTTCACCACCGCTTCGAACTGGAAATAGGGGTTGGTCGAGATCGAAGGCTCGAGCGTCACATCGACGACGTTCACGCCGTTGAAGTCGCAGGTGAAGCGATTGATGATCGAGCGCGGGATTATGTTGCCGTCCCCGTCGCGGCGCTGGCCGCTTTCCATCGGGTGACTGATCAGGGTCCGCACCGAAACGCTTTCGCCGGCCGAAGCCTCGCGGGGCACGCGGACGCGGGGGGTTACGTTGTCTGCCATGGTATCCTCTCCCTAACTCAGCCGCCGCAGCCGCCGATGGTCACGCGCACGTTCTGGCGCGCCTGTTTGAACGAGCCGTCGGGCATGCGCGCGATGGCGATGACGTCCTGTTCACCGGCCAGGCGGATGCGCGTGGAGGCGGCGTGACGTCCGGCGGCGGGGCCGAAATTGATCGTGCACACGTCCGGGTTCGGGTTGCCCGAGGCCAGGATCATGATGGCCTCGGCGTCGGGTGCGTCGACCTCGATCGGAACCGTGTTGCCGTTCTCGGCGATCTCGGGCGCGATCAGCGTGATGCCGTCAGAGGCGGCATCCGCACCACCGGTGAAGGCGTTGATGGCGTCCTCCAGAGCCTCGGCCGAGGCGATCTGCGGAAGCCCGAAGAAGGCGGCGGCGGCGACCAGACCGGTCCCGACGAACTGCCTGCGTGTTACGTCCATGGAATATCTCCCTAGGTCAGCATGGCCGAATGCACGATCTCGGCATTCGGTCAACGTCATCAGATAGGCCGCCACGTCCTCGATACCCTGTGCGCTGAGGTGTGGCCTGACCGGTCCTTCGATGGCCCGGCCGTCAAGGCCGCCGCCAGAGCGGTTGAACTCCGTCGTTCCGTAAAAGGCGAGCTTCGTCGTCTCGGGGAGAACCGCATCGGCATGCAACATGATACCACGAAGCGACCCTTCGTCCCAGCGCGCTCCGATGTCATCGGGCGATGGTCCGGCAATGTCGAGAAAGCCATGCTGGCCGCCATGAGCAGCTGGCGCTTGACCATTGTTCCTCCCTGGGGCGAGTTCCTGCCCGTATACGATCGTAGGCTCAAACCGCCGCTCATTTCAACAAACATTTAAATCTTTGCATATGAACGAGCCAGAGACTTGTTCCCATTGAACTTTCACACCCTTCCCTGCCTCGTTTCCCGAAGTCGCGGTGGGCAGTCGGCCGCGTTACTCGCTCATAAGTTGCATTTGATCGCCCCGCGCGGCACTCCACGAAAGGCTCGGCTCAACCAATCTTCTGAAAGATCTCGAAGGTCTCGAGCATCCAGAATCCGATGAACGTCATCGCATTCGTCGCGATCAGGACGCCGAACACCACCAGCGCGGCGCCCGTGACCCGCTCGACCTTTCCCAGATGCCGACGAAATCCGCCCATGAAGCCGAGGAAGGGACGGACGAACAGCGCGGCGAGGATGAAGGGAAGGGTCATCCCCGCGCCATAGACCGTCAGCAGGAGCGCGCCCTGCCCGGCGGTATCCGTGCCGGCCGCGAGAAAGAGGATCGCCGCCAGAACGGGGCCGACGCAGGGCGTCCAGCCGAAGGCGAAGGCCAGTCCGATCAGGTAGGCGCCGCCGAGCCCCGCGCCGTGGACATCGCCCATGTCGCTCCGCCATTGCCGGTCCAGCGGGGCGATACGAACGACGCCGAGGAAGTGCAGGCCCATGGCCACCAGAAAGGCCGCCGCGATCCATCGAAGCACGTCGAACCACTCGCGGACGAACTGCCCCACCACCGAGGCGGAGACCCCGAGACCGACGAAGACCGTCATCATTCCGGCGGCGAAGAACACGGCCCCCAAAACCGCCCGCGCCGGCAGAACGGGCGGCGTGTCGCCGTCCGCCGCCATGGCGTTTACACTTACGCCGGCAAGGTAACTGAGGTAAAAGGGCACCATCGGAAGGACGCAGGGCGACAGGAATGACACCAGCCCGGCAATGAACGCACCCGTCAAACCGATGTCGAACATGGGCCCTCCGGATGCCGATACATTCAACTATTCATATCAATCACCATGGCAGACGTGCCCGCGCGGCTGCAAGCGCGCGTATGCTCCTGTGTGGCATGGTCGCGACGATCGCGCTTTCCGCGGCCTCCGAACAGGCCGAAGCCGACATGCGGCTCCTGATGTTCGAGGAACCGGGATGCGTCTGGTGCGCACGCTGGAACGCGGATGTGGGCGGCGAATATCCCATAACGCCGGAAGGCCGCGCCGCGCCGCTGATGCGGCTGCAGCTGCGCGACCCGCTGCCCGAGGATATCAGCCTCGTGTCCCGGCCGCGCTATACCCCGACCTTCGTCGTCGTGTCGGACGGAGAGGAGGTCGGCCGGATCGAAGGCTATCCGGGCGAGGATTTCTTCTGGGGCCTTCTGGGCCGCATCCTGGAGAGGGACGCGCCCAATGGTTGAGCGACCGCCAAGCCGCATATCGAAGGACGGCGCCACCGCGCACGCCATTCCGACAAAGCCGCGACCTGCAGCGTAGACCCATGACAGACATGACACGAAGACACGACACGGCCACCGAGATGCCCGACGACTACGCCACGATAGCCTCGATCCTCCCCGATCCGAGCAAGCCCATGGACGAGGAGACATGGACGCGCGTCAAGACCAATGCGCAGGGCGCCTCCGACTTCCTCAAGGCGCTCAGCCACGAGGGGCGCCTGATGATCCTCTGCTCGCTTGCCCATGGCGAGAAATCGGTGACGGAACTCGAACAGATGCTGTCCTCCCGGCAGGCCGCCGTCTCCCAGCAACTGGCCCGGCTCCGGCAGGAAAAGCTGATCTCGGCCCGTCGCGAGGGCAAGCAGATCTTTTACAGTTTGACAGACGCACGCGCCCGCCGGATCATCGAACAGGTTTACGAGTTGTTCTGCAGCTGAACGCGGGCGCATGGCACGCCGGGCTGTGAGGGAGGGAACGTGCTCGAACTCATCGGCGAATCCGGGGCCGTGTTGCTCATCGGCGCGGTCGGTGGCCTCATGCTTGGTCTTGCCGCGCGCCTCGGCCGGTTCTGCACGCTGGGCATGATCGAGGACGCGCATTACGGGCAGGACCGTGGGCGGCTGTGGATGTGGCTCACCGCGCTCGGCACTGCGCTGATGGTGAATTTCGGGGCTGCCGCGCTTGGGCTGATCGACCTGTCGGCCACGCTTCTTCTGTCCAACACATACTCGATCCCCGGCGCCATCCTTGGCGGATTGCTCTTCGGCTACGGCATGGCGCAGGCCGGCAATTGCGGCTACGGCGTGCTCGCGCGGGTGGGCGGCGGCGATTTCCGCGCGCTGGTGATCGCCATCGTGATGGGTGTTTCCGCCAGCGCCGCGGTTTTCGGCATTCTCGGCGGATTTCGGACCGCCTTCTTTCCGATCATGCCTGCCGCGCCGGAGCCGTCGAGCCTTGCACATGCCGCCGAACGGATCACTGGTCTGTCGCACAGCACCATCGGCCTTGCCCTTGGCGCGCTCGCGCTGGGTCTTTCGATCCGCCTTCAGACAAGTGGACAGCGGCTGCGCCGTGTGGGCTGGGGCATCGTGGCGGGGCTTGCCATCAGTTCTGGCTTTCTGGGCACATACTGGGTCGCGACCGAGGGCTTCGACGTCTGGCCCGTGGTCTCCCACAGCTTTACCGCGCCGATCGGAGAGACAATCCACTACGCCATGTTCTCGTCCGGCCTCGTGCCGAAATTCGGCGTCGGCTCGGTGCTGGGCGTGGTCCTCGGCGGCGCGATCGGCAGCCTGATCCAGGACGGTTTCCGCTGGGAGGCCTGCGAGGACCCGAGGGAACTGCGCCGCCAGATCGCGGGCGGCGTGGCGATGGGCCTTGGCGCGGTGCTGGCCGCGGGCTGCAGCGTGGGACAGGGCCTGTCGGCGCTGTCGCTTCTGTCGATGACGGCGCCCATCGTCGCGGCGAGTATCTGGATCGGCGCGTGGATCGGTCTGCGGCACCTGATCGTCGGGCTGGAAGCCGCCTGACCGGAACGCGTTGTCTCCGTTCGGCAGCAGGCGTAAACCGCGCATGACCGCAAGCGAAGGGGAAACTCCGGCATGTCGAAACCCTGCATCATCTGCGTGGCCATCACGGGATCCGTCCCGACCAAGGCGGACAATCCCGCCGTGCCCACCACCATCTCCGAGCAGGTCGAAAGCACCCATGCCGCCTACGAGGCCGGCGCGAGTATCTGCCACGCCCATGTGCGCAACGACGACCAGACGCCCAGCTCCGACCCCGAGAAATTCGCGCGGCTGAAGGAAGGGGTGGAACGGCATTGCCCCGGCATGATCGTGCAGTTTTCCACCGGCGGCCGGTCGGGCGCGGGCAAGGAACGCGGCGGGATGCTGCCACTCGGGCCCGATATGGCGTCCCTTACGGTGGGCTCGAACAATTTCCCGACCCGCGTCTACGAGAACCCGCCCGATCTGGTGGACTGGCTCGCCTCGGAAATGGTGAAATATGACATCCTGCCCGAGATCGAGGCCTTCGACCTCAGCCACATTCACCAGACGGCGCTCATGCATGCCGACGGGCGCCTGCCGAAAACCCCCTACGTGCAGTTCGTGATGGGCGTGAAGAACGCGATGCCCGCCGACCGCGACGTGTTCGACTATTACGTCCGGACGATGGGCCGCCTCCTGCCCACCTCCGAGTGGTGTGCGGCCGGCATCGGCGCGAACCAGATCACCGTCAACGAATGGAGCGTCGCGGCGGGCGGGCACGCGCGCACCGGGCTGGAGGACAACGTGCGGCTTGACCGAAACACGCTCGCACCCTCCAATGCCGCGCTCGTGGAGCGTGTCGTCGACATCTGCGCCCGCCATGACCGGCCCGTCGCGACACCCGCCGAGGCGCGGGCGATGCTCGGGCTTCGGTCGGCCACACTGAACGAGACGGCATGACTCCCCTCGGCTCGTCCGAAGCGTATACGGATCATTTGACGCGGTTGCGATCGCGCGCGACACACGTATAGGGTGAGCCGACGGCGACCGACGCGAGGCAATCCCCGCGTTCAATCAATTGGAACTGCCCCGGCATGACCGCCGTCCTCGAAGGCTATCTCTTCTACGAAATCGCAGCACTTCTGGTGCTTGCCGCCGGTGTCGGGTTTGTCGGCCTGATGCTGCGTCAGCCCCTGATCGTGAGTTTCATCGCGGTGGGTATCATCGCGGGCCCCTCGGTGCTGAACATCGCGCGCTCTGATGCCCAGATCGACCTTCTGGCGGAACTCGGCATCGCCGTGCTGCTGTTCCTCGTGGGCCTGAAACTCGACTTCAACCTCGTCCGCACGCTTGGCCCCGTGGCGCTGGTGACGGGGCTGGGTCAGGTCGTCTTCACGACGGTTTTCGGATTCCTGATCGCGCTGGCGCTCGGGCTCGATCCGCGCACCGCGATCTACGTGGCCATAGCGCTCACGTTTTCCTCCACGATCATCATCGTGAAACTTCTGTCGGACAAGCGCGAGATCGACTCGCTGCATGGCCGGATCGCGCTGGGCTTCCTGATCGTGCAGGATGTCGTCGTGGTGCTGGCGATGATCGTGCTCTCGGCCATCGGCGTCGGCGCGGCGGCAGAGGGGCAAGGCGCGGTCGTCGATGTCCTGCGTGTCATCGGCTTCGGGGTGGCGATGCTGGCCTTCGTCGTCGTCTTCATTCGCTATGCCGCCAATCCGCTGGTCGAGAGGCTGTCGCGGGCCCCGGAACTGCTGGTGTCCTTCGCCATCGGCTGGGCCGCACTTCTGGCGGCGGCTGGCCATTACCTCGGCTTCGGCAAGGAGCTGGGCGGGCTGCTGGCGGGCGTTTCGCTGGCCTCCACCCCGTTTCGCGAGGCGATCGCCGCGCGGCTCGCCTCCCTGCGCGACTTCCTGCTTTTGTTCTTCTTCATCGCGCTTGGCGCGTCGCTCGACCTCTCGGTACTCGGCGCGAGCGTGGGGCCGGCCATCGTGCTGTCGCTCTTCGTCCTGATCGGCAACCCGCTCATCGTGCTCGCCATCATGGGGGCGATGGGCTACCGGAAGCGCACCGGGTTTCTCGCCGGGCTGACCGTGGCGCAGATCAGCGAGTTCTCCCTGATCTTCATGGCCATGGGTGTGACCATCGGCCATGTCGCCGACGAGGCGTTGGGCCTTGTGACGCTGGTGGGGCTCGTGACCATCGCCGCGTCGACCTACATGATCACCTTCTCGCATCAGATCTACGCGGTTTTCGAGCCCGTGCTCGGCATCTTCGAAAGAAAGGCACCCGACCGCCTGCGCGACGACGCGCCCACCTCGGCGCGTCCGCATGACGTCATCCTCTTCGGGCTGGGCCGGTACGGGCTCGGCATCGCGAGCGCCCTTCGTGACAGTGGCAAGCGCGTGCTCGGCGTCGACTTCAGCCCCGAGGCCGTCCGCCATGCGCGCGCCGAAGGCTACGACGTGATGTTCGGCGACGCGACCGATCCCGAGTTCCTCGCCCATCTGCCGCTGCGCCATGCCGAGTGGCTGGTCCTCGCCGTGCCGGAGCATGACATGGGCCTGACCCATGACGACCCGCGCCACGCGCTCCTGCGCGCGGTGCGCGATCAGGGTTACGCCGGGCGCGTCGCCGTCGCCGCCCATCGTGACGCGACGGCGATCGCACTCGCGGCGGAGACGGCGGACCTGATCCTGATGCCCTATCGCGACGCCGCCTTCGCGGCCGCCCGCATGATCACGGGCGAGGCACGGAACCCGGGCCTAACGGTCGCGGACCCGGACGGCCAGAAGGAGCTGCCGACCTAGACCAGAGCCCCCGTTGGCGCCCCGATCCGCGACATCCCGGGCCGCTTCGCAAATCGCGAATGCGTCGCCCTGCCCGCCAGAAAATCGAGATGATTACCGAACTGCGAGACGCCGCCGGGGTCATTGTGGAAATCAGCGCGGAGACGACGGCGGGTGGGCAGGTGCCCGTTTCCCTGCCGATCGAAGCGCCATGCGACGCGGCCGTGAGTCAGCAGGCCGCGCTTTGCACTGGCTGGGCGATCCGATCCCGATAGAAGCCGGCAAAGCGTCACTCGAGTCCGGCGAGACCGTGTTGAGGGCGCACAAACCGAAAGGTTTTCCTCGATGCTGATCCCTGGCGAGCGCCGCAACGGAGGTGAACCAGCCAAAGACGACGCGCTCAGGCGGCGGCGCGATCACCTCGACGATCCGCTGCTTGCACGCACGCCCGAAGGTCTCAGCCCGACGCCCCGCGCGGCCGAGCTTGCGCCGCTGGTGGCCCGCATCGTGCAGGATGCCGGGGTCTGCATCGCAGGCGCCGGTTATTTCGACGCAGCCACGGTACAGGTACAGATCGCCATCGGCGCACCCGACCGGTTCAACCTGCCGGTCTTCCTGCCGTTGCTGGAACATCCGGGCCGCATCGCTCACGGCATCGTCGTCAACCTGCGCACCACCGACAGGGACGAAGCGATACGCCTGATCGAAGCCAGGGGCATCGACCTCGCCATTGGCTGGTTCGACGGCACGCCGCCCCATCCGGCCCGCAGCTTCGCCTTCGAGGACCGCGTCGTCTGCCTGTGTCGCGCCAACCATCCGCTTGCAGGGCGTGGCCTGCGCCGGCGACGGGTTCGGGCGGCGCAATGGCCCCGGCGACGGGCCGTACCGCGAAACGCCTAGTCCCGGGGCGGGGCCGGAAAGACCAGCCCGTCCATGAGTTTGCGCGCCGTTCGAAGCGTGCCGGCAGCCTTCACTTCGCCGTCGGCGCCGCGTTCGATCATCACCTCCGCCACGCCGGTCGGATGCTCGACGCGGAACACCCCGTCGCTGGGCAGCACCGCCAGACGCGACGCGGCCCCGTCCTCCAGAAGGCAGGCCGCCGCGACGCTGACCGCCGCGAAAACCCCGATCGTGGCGTGGCAGCGGTGCGGGATGAAACTCCGGGTCGAAATGGCGCCGCCCGCCTGCGGAACGGACACAAGTGTCATCTTCGGAACACTCTTGTCGGCCACATCGCCAAGACGCATCATCGGGCCCGCTTGCAGTCGGATCTTCTCCAGCCGCGCCTTCAGGGCGGTGTCGGCCTCTAGCGCCTCGCGCGTCTCGCGTCCGGTGATGCCAAGATCGGCGGCATCCATGACGACAATGGGCATGCCCATGTCGATCAGGGTGCAGGCGACGCCGTCGATCACGTCGACCGCCCGGCCCGTGGGCAGCGCCGCGCCACCGGTCATCGATCCCTCCAGTCCGGTGAACATCAGCGGGACCCCCGCGTGGTGGCCCGGCACCCCGTCGATCCTTGCAGTCCCCTCGTAGCCGACCCGCCCGCCGGGCGTGGCGACGCGCGCCACCGCGATCTCGCCGGTGTTGAGCATGTGGATGCGGACGGGGGTCACATGGGCGCGCGCCGCGACGATCCCCCGCTCGATCGCCGCGGGACCCACGCCGGCAAGGATGTTGCCGCAGCCCTGCGCGTCCGAAACCAGCGCCTGATCCACGTAGACCTGCAGGAACAGGTAATCGACATCGGCGTCGGCGCGGCTGGACGGCGACAGGATCGCCACCTTCGAGGTCAACGGGTCCGCCCCCCCGATCCCGTCGATCTGCCGGGGGTCGGGCGAGCCCATGACGCGCAACAGAAGATCGTCGATCGCGGCCCGGTCTTCCGGCAGGTCCGAGGCACGGAAATAGGCCCCTTTCGATGTGCCGCCGCGCATCCACAGGCAGGGAATGCCGTCAGACATCAGAGCGGGGCCCCTTGAACGCAAGATGGACGGAGCGCTCACGCTGCGTGACTTGCGGCGGTCCGCAGCGTTCAGACATGGCGCAGCCCCTTCTCGCGAAGCCGCCCGCGCATGTCGTAGATGTCGAGCCCCAACTCCCCCGCGGCAAGCCGCGCGCGCTTGGCCTCCTCGGCCGCAAGCCGCGTCTGGGCGGCGGTCAGCACCGAGCCCGCCTCTTCCCGGCGCACCACGCAGACCCCGTCATCATCGGCGACGATAACGTCGCCGGGATGAACCGCGGCCCCCGCACAGACCACCGGAACGTTCACGCTGCCGACGGTTTCCTTGACAGTGCCCTGGGCGCTGATCGCCGTGGACCAGACCAGAAACCCCATCGCCCGCAAGTCCCGTGTGTCACGCACGCCCGCATCGATCACCAGCGCGCGGCACCCCCGCGCCATGGCAGAGGTCGCCAGCAGATCGCCGAAATAGCCCATGTCGCAAGGCGCCGTCGGGGCCAGAACCATGATGTCGCCCGCCTGCAGCTGCTCTATGGCGACATGAACCATCCAGTTGTCGCCGGGTGGCGCGCTGATGGTCACGGCACTGCCCGCGATGCCACGGTCCATCTGGATCGGCCGCATCCGCGAGGACATGAGGCCCCTTCGCCCTTGCGCCTCGTGCACCGTTGCCGCACCTGCCGACCCAAGCCCCGCTATCACCTCGCCATCGGCCCGCTCGATACGCTCGACCACGACACCCATGTCCTTGTCCGCGCTCAAAGTTCATCCACCGTGCGCGGAAAGATCGACTGGAACCCTTCCGCGTATTTGCAGTCGCGCCCGCCGGACTGACCGCCCGAATTGCGCTTGAAATGATTGGCGCGCTGCTGGGCTACGCGCGTGTAATAGTCCCAGAGATGGACCTGCCCGTTCATGTGCTCCATCGCGGCGCGCTTCCTGTCCCAGACCGGGGTGATGTCGAGGAAGACATCGGGTTTCCATCCCATCTGTTCGGTCTGGTGCGGCTCGAACAGATAGAGCTGCGGTGCCCCCAACACCTGTTCGCCCGGATTGTGACCCCAGGCCTGTGCGATCATCCGCGCCTGCAGCGCGACCTCGGTCATGTACATGTGGTCGGTGTTGTAGGGGTCGTATGCGCTGTGGCTCATCATCCACGCGGGCTGCACGGCGCGGATCAGATCGACGAGACGATCTTTGTCCGCCCGCTCCAGATGCAACGGGTAGTCGCCGAGATCGAAGCATTCGAGGCGATGCACCCCCAGCGCCTTCGCGGCGGCCTCGGCCTCGGCGCGGCGGATCGCCTTCACCTCGTCGAGCGTCTTGCCGTCTTTCCAGAGCCGCGCGCTCTCGCCCCGTTCGCCGAACGACATGCAGACCACCGTCACCTCGTATCCGATCTCGGCATGCAATGCGATCGCGCCGCCACAGCGCCAGACGAAATCGGCGGCATGCGCAGACAGGACAAGGGCGGTCTTGGGATTGGACACGGGTTCGGCTCCTCCGGTTCTTGCGGGCGCATCATCCCATGCGGTTCGGCACACCCGCAAATCCGAAGCGAGCTTCGTTGCATAAGTTTTTGCTAAGATGCATGGTTTCCCACCAGAGTGGAGACGCTGCGCAGGGGTGGCAAGAAGGCCGCCGAAATGGTTGAAAACTTATGTTATAATTTCATTGTCCCATACGCATTCCGATGCGTCCTCGCCGCTCAGGCCGAGTATCAGATCACGCATCGCACCTGCGTTACAGGCACAGAGGCGCCGAACGGATGGGCGGCACACCCATGATGTCGCGCAACCTGAGGCATTTCCGGGTGTTTCTTGCGGTGGTGCAAGACCGATCCGCAAGCGGGGCGGCCCAGCGCTGCGGCGTGTCGCAATCCGCCGTCACCCAGGCGCTGAACAAGCTGGACCGCGAGGCCGGGGGCGGCCTCTTCCAACGCACGCGGAAAGGGGCCTTTCTCACGGAACGGGGCCGGCTGTTCGACGCACGCATCCGGCGCGCGATGGACCGGCTGGACAAGGCGCTGGCCGAGGTCTCGCCGCGCCTGACGCTGACGGCCACGAGCACGCAACTGCGGGCGCTCATCGCGGTGACCGAGGCGCAGAATTTCGCACTGGCGGCCCGGGCGCTTGGCGTAGCTTCGCCCAGCGTTCACCGCGCCATCACCCAGATCGAGCGGGAAGCCGGCCGACCGCTGTTCGAACGGACCTCCTTCGGAATGCTCGCCACGCGACAATGCCGCCGCCTGACACATGCCGCTCGCCTCGCCTTTGCCGAGTTCGACCAGGCCGAGACGGACCTCGCCGAGTTCGATGGCCGGGACGCCGGGCGTGTCGTGATCGGCGCGCTGCCCCTGTCACGCTCGGTCGTCCTGCCCGAGGCCATGGCCCGCTTTCACCTCCTTCGGCCCGGACAAAGGGTGACCATCTTCGACGGTCCCTATGACGAAATGCTCGCCGGGCTGCGCCGGGGCGACATCGACGTCATCATCGGCGCGCTTCGCGATCCGCTCCCCGTCGACGACGTGGTGCAGGAACCACTGTTTCCCGATCGGCTTGCCTTCCTTTCTGGCCCGGATCATCCGCTGGCCGGAGCAAGCGACATTCCCCTCGAAATGCTTGCGCGTCACGGCTGGGTTGTCCCGCGCAAGGGGGCGCCGACCCGCGCGCAATTCGACGCCCTGTTCCGAGGCGGTGGACTGCCGCCGCCCGACAACATCGTGGAATGCGGCTCGATCCTGTTGATGCGTGAACTTCTCAACCGGAGCGATCTGCTGGGATGCATCTCGGCGCATCAGGCCGAAGCCGAGGTCTCCCGCGGGCTGGTTGCCCGGCTGGACATCGCCATCCGTTCGCCGGAGCGCGCCATCGGCCTGACCTACCGCGCGGACTGGGTTCCCGCGACGGCGCAACGTCTGTTGCTCGATCTGATCCGTCAGGCCGGACGCGGCGTCGAGGCGTTGTGAACCCTCCGGGCCCGTCGCGGCGCAAACCGCGCGCCTCGTCAGGCCCGTCGGGCCAAGCAGCGCCACGAACGCCCCTTCCCATCACGCCCCGGACAGACGGCGCTCCGAGTCTGGCATCAGACTTGAGCTTCAGCCCGACCAGCAGCGGGCTGCCCATGACGAGCAGTACGCCCCCTCCGGCACGCCGGGAAGCGTCGGCCGGTCGAGGACGCAGTGCAGCACGGTGCCGCAGATGGCGGCTGCACTTGCGCTGATCCCGCTTTATGCGGCGGCAGGGGATGGCGGGAGGTCCAGCGCCACGCAGACGCCCCTGTCGGATGGCAGCAGGATCAATCGCCCACCATGGCGTTCGGCCACTGCCTCGGCGATCGACAACCCAAGGCCCGATCCCTCTCCCGGCATGGCCTGACCGAACCGCGCGAGCACCGTGGCGTGCTGATCGGCGGCGATGCCGCGCCCGTCATCGCTGACGCTCAGGCGCAGGCCGCCAGGCCGGACCACGGCGGCCACATCGATCCGCGTCAGGCCCCGACCACCATGGACCAGGGCGTTGTCGATCAGATTGGTCAGCGCTTCGCGCAAGAGCAGGCGGTCGGCGCGAAACGGCGGCAAGTTTTGGGAGACTTGCACAGAAAGCCTCAGGCCACGGGCCGCGATTTCGGCACGGTGCGGTGCCAGCACCTCGTCAAGCAGACCGGGGATCGCGACCTCAGAAAGATCGAGCGGCGCGGCCTCCGCCTGAACCCTCTCCAGCATCAGGAGCCCATTTGCCAGATCGCTGATATGCCGTGCGGAACGGACCAGATCGGTCGCGCGCGCGCGGGTCTGTTCGGCATCGGGCGCCGAACGCACCGCCTCGGCCAGCGCAAGGATACCCGCGATCGGGTTTCTCAGCTGATGGGCGGCGTTCGAAATGAGCGTGCGCTGCATGTCCATCGCGTGTGTCACCTGCCCGAACAGAACGTTCAGACGACGCACCAACCCGCGGACCTCGGCTGGAACCGTGCGACGGATCGGGCGCAGGTCGTCGGAGCCGCGCCGCGAAATCGCCTCCTCCAGATCGATCAGCGGGCGCAGGCCGACGACGACGCCGAACCAGACCACCAGCGCGAGGGCCACGAGGATCACCACAAGGATAAGGACGGTGCCGCGGATCAGCTCCCCGAGGAAGGCCTCGCGGACCGCGAGCTGCTGCCAGACAGTGTAGGTGTAGGTGCCCGAGATACCGTCGAGCGTGGCGACATCGTAAAGGCGCAGGGCGCGCACGGGGCGGCGGTTGTAGGTGACGTCGAAATACTCGACCCCTTCGGCGGGCACGGCACCCAGGCTGCGCGTGGGCGTGACCGGCGGCGGGGTGAAACCGGTGACGTAGACACCGTCGGGCGCGTAGACGTGGTAGAAGACCGGACCGCCCGAGGTGTTCGACAACAGGTCGCGCGTGGCCAGCGACAGGGCGTCGCCCTCGGACCGTGCCACGTCGCCGACGATGGCCAGCGCCGTGGTGAGGAGCGAGCGGTCGAACACCTGCTTGGCGGTCTGACGCGACTGTTCTATCTGCCAAAGGCCGATCGCAGCCGACAGGATCATGAGCGGGACAAGGATGATCAGCATCAGCCGCAGACGCAGCGAGCGGATGATCATCGCCGTCTCATGCGGCCGACCTGTCACCGGCGAGGCAAAGGGCATAACCCATGCCGCGCCGGACACCGATCGAGAGGCCATGGGGCTTCAGCCGCTTGCGCAAACGCGAGACATGCACCTCGATCGCGCTGTCATCCACATCGGCACCTGTACCGTAGACATGCTCGAGAAGGTCGGCCTTGGACACCGTCCGCCCCTCGGCCACCAGCAGCGCCTCCAGCACCGAAACCTCGCGCCGGGGCAAGGTCAACGGGTGACCCGCCACGCTCACCTCTCGCCCGGCAAGCTCGAGCGACAGGGACCCGAGATGGAGCGTCGGGCGATGGTCATGGGCGCGGCGACGCGCAAGGGCGCGCACCCGCGCCTCGAGCTCGGCCATGGCGAAGGGTTTGACCAGGTAATCGTCGGCCCCGGCATCCAACCCTTCGACCCGGTCATGGGTTTCGGCCCGCGCGGTCAGGAGCAGCACGGGCCGCCCGTCACCTCGTGCACGCATCGCGCGCAACAGCGAAATCCCATCGCGTCGCGGCAGGTTGATGTCGAGAATCACCATGTCCCCCCGATCCCCGACAAGGAATTCATCCCCCGCCAGACCGTCGGAAATCACGTCGACGGCATGGCCGAGATCCTGCAACCTGTAGGTGATTCCACGCGCAAGGCTTTGATTATCCTCTATAAGAATGATTCTCATTCCCCCCCCCGCCTCTTTCTACCGCGAAAGCTTTACGCAAGGTTGGCAGGTCATGTTAGCCCCATCAAGCCGGGATGCAGGGTGATGCACACGGGCCCAAGGGCCATGCGCGCCCCGCTTGGGAGACCTGGCACGAAAGGGAGGATACCGAATGACACAAGCTACAACGCCCCGGTTGGCCGGGGCGGTCGCAATCCTTGCGGCAAGCACGGCGATGACCGGCACTGCTCTTGCCGATGCCCATGGCGGGGTCGACCTGTCGGGGCAGACGGTCGAATACGTGATCCCGTTCTCGGAATCGGGCGGCTCGGCCCGTTGGGCCAACTTCTTCGCTCCGCTGCTGAGCGAACACCTGCCGGGCAACCCTACCGTGGTGGTGCGCTACCGTCCCGGCGCGGGTTCGACCAGCGGCGCCAACTGGTTCCAGGAGCAAGACACCGCAGACGGCACCCTGATCTTCGGCACGTCGGGCTCGACCCAATTCCCTTACCTGCTGGGCGATCCGCGGGTGCGCTACGAGTACAACGACTGGCAGGTCGTGCTGGTTTCGGGCACGGGCGGCGTTGCCTACCTGCCCGCCGACATGGCCGAGATGATGGATGGACTCGACGCCACCGGCCTGCAGGGCCAGGAGTTCATCTGGGGCGCGCAGAGCGCGACCGGCCTCGACCTCGTGCCGAACCTCGCGTGGGAGATGCTGGGCCTCGACGTGCAGCCGGTCTTCGGGATCGAGGGCCGCGGTGACGGACGCCTGATGTTCGAGCGCGGCGAAGCCAATATCGATTACCAGACCTCCTCGGCCTACATCCGGTCGGTACAGCCGATGGTCGACAGCGGCATGGCGGTTCCGATGATGAGCTGGGGCGCGCTGGACGATGACGGCAATATCGTCCGCGATCCGACCTTCCCCGACATCCCGACCTTCGCGGAAGTCTGCGAGGCGACGCCGGCCTGCGAGACCGAAGGACTGGAATGGGATGCGTGGATGACCTTCTTCACCGCCGGGTTCCCGGCGCAGAAGATGATCTTCCTGCCCGGCAACGCCCCGCAGGAGGTGGTCGATACCTACACAAACGCCCTGAACGAGATCATCGCGCGCGATGACTTCATGGAGCTGGCGGCGGCCGAATTGGGTGTCTATCCGCAGATGACGGGCGCGGCGGCACAGGCGGCCTTCCGTCTGGGCACACGTGCCGATGCAGAGGCCCGCGAGTTCATCATCAACTGGCTGGAAGAAAGTTACGGCGTTTCGCTGAACTGATACCGGGCGCGCATGCCCCGGCCCGCAGCGACGCGGACCGGGGCATGTCCCTGCCGCACCGGGGGCCTGTCGGGTTCCCGGGTCGGCGTTGCCATGGCCGCCTTCGGCGGACGCATGGCCCAGTGACCAAGGAACATCGCGATGGAGATGCTCGCCACGGCGGGTCCGGCGCTGATCGAAGCGCTCGCCCTTATCTCACAGCCGCAGCAAATGGCCTTTCTGGTCATTGGCGTTCTGCTTGGCCTGTCGGTGGGGATCTTTCCCGGCCTCGGCGGCATCGCGGGACTCAGTCTGGTATTGCCCTTCATCTTCGGCATGGATCCGGTATCGGGCCTTGCGTTGATGGTCGGCCTGATCGCTGTCGTCCCGACCTCGGACACGTTTTCCAGCGTTCTCATGGGCATCCCCGGATCGACCGCGAGCCAGGCGACGGTGCTCGACGGCTTTCCGCTCGCGAAGAAGGGGCAGGCGGCGCGGGCGCTGTCGGCGGCCTTCATCTCATCGCTGTTCGGGGGACTTCTTGGCGCGACGGTGCTGACCGCGTTCATTCTGGTCGCCCGCCCCCTCATCCTCGCCTTCAACATTCCCGCCATGCTGGCGATCACGCTTCTGGGCCTGTCGATGGTGGCGATCCTCGCCGGACGCATCCCGCTCAAGGGTGTTGTCGCAGCCGGAATGGGCCTGATGCTGGGCACCGTGGGTCTTGGCGGGGCCGGCGGAAGCCCACGCATGTCGTCCTATGACACCCCCTATCTGCTGGACGGTTTCAGCCTGGTGATCGTGGGCCTCGGCATCTTCGCCATCCCCGAAATCGTGGCCCTGCTGCGGCAGGACCGCTCGATTTCCCGCGACGGCGGGCTTGGCAAAGGCTGGTTCGATGGCATCCGCGACTGGGGGCGGAACATCTGGCTGTCGGTGAAATGTTCGGCCATCGGGGTCATGGTCGGCGTGATCCCGGGCCTCGGCGGATCGGTCGTGGACTGGATCGCCTATGGCTACACGGTCCAATCTTCCAAGGACAAATCGCAATTCGGCAAGGGCGACATCCGCGGCGTGATCGGTCCCGAAAGTTCGAACAATGCCAAGGAGGGGGGCGGCCTGGTTCCCACGCTGATCTTCGGCATTCCGGGATCGGGGTCGATGGCCGTGTTTCTCGGCGGCCTCGCCCTGCTCGGCTACGACCCGGGTCCGCACATGGTGCGCAACAATCTCGACATCACCTACACCATCGTATGGTCGCTGGCGCTGGCCAATGTGGTGGGAGCGGGTCTGTGCATCCTGCTTTCGACGCCCATCGCCAAGCTGACGACGATCCGCTTCACCCTGGTCGCGCCCTTCCTGTTCATGATCATCGCCTTCGCCGCCTTCCAGTCGCGCCAGTCCCTTGGCGATCTGGCTGCACTGATGGCCATCGGCGCGCTGGGCATCCTGCTGCGCCGGTTCGAGTTTTCGCGCCCGGCCTTCCTGATCGGCTTCGTGCTGTCGCAACAGGCCGAGGCCTTTGCCAACCAGGTCTACCAGATCGCGGGATCGCGCCTGCGCCGCGGCGGCGTCGAGGGCATGCTGGAGTATGTCGCCTCGCCGCTGGTGCTGGCGATCCTGGCGCTGACCGCGATCTCGATCTGGATCGGCATCAGGCAAGGCAAGCACGTCCTGGGCAACGACCAGCCGCCAACGGGCCGCAAGCGCGCACCGGTGATCTTCCTGCTTGCCGTCACCGGCTACATGGTGGTCGCCCTGTGGGACGCGGCCGGCATCGGCTATACCGGCGACAAGGTGTTCCCGCTCGCCGTGGGGACGGTAACGCTGATCGGCTGCATCTTCTTGCTGCTGCGCATGCGCACGGCGCCTGAAACCGACGCGATCTTTGCCGATAACGAACAGGGCGGCGAAGATGCCGAGGCCCCGCACGGCCTTTGGTGGACGCTTGGCTGGTTTGCCTTTCTCCTCGCGCTGTCCGCTCTGCTGGGCTTCATACTCGCGCTCGGGGTTTTTCTCGTGGCCTTCTTCCGCCTGCGGGCAGGTCTGGGATGGGGGCGGACCATCGTGTTCTCCGCTGCGGGCATCGCCCTGATCTGCATTCTCGGTGGCGTCCTGGGTCGCGATTTCCCGCCCGGGCTTCTGCAAACCTATGTCGATCTTCCCTGGCCGCTGACCTGAGGCGAAACCCGATGACCTCACAGACCCCCGTTCCCTTCTGGTTCCTGCGCGGCGGAACGTCGCGCGGGCCGTATTTCAGGCGCGAGGACCTTCCCGAGGACCGTGACCGACTGGCGCGCGTGTTGTGCCAGGTTATGGGGGCGGGCAACCCGCGGAATATCGACGGGCTGGGCGGCGGAGTGGCGGTAACGACCAAGACCGCAATGCTGTCGAAATCGGCCGAGCCGGGGATCGACGTGGACTATTTCTTCGCGCAGGTCGCGGTCGAGGAGCAGCTGGTCGACTACGGTCCCACCTGCGGCAACATCCTCGTGGGCGTGGGCCCCGCCGCGATCGAGATGGGGCTTGTGGCCGCGCAGGACGGCGTGACGCCGGTCAGCATCCGCGCGGTCAACACCGGCGCCACGGTAGAGGCGCTCGTTCAGACGCCCGGCGGCGCGGTGACCTACGCAGGTGACGTGGCGCTGGACGGTGTCCCGGGCACGGCCGCGCCCGTCGGGCTGAACTTCCTCGACGTGGTCGGCTCGAAGACCGGTACCATGTTCGCCACCGGCAACCGCATCGACGTGATCGACGGGATCGAGGTGACCTGCATCGATGTCGCCATGCCGATGATGATCGCGCGCGCCGCCGATTTCGGACTGAGCGGTCATGAAACGGTGGCCGAGCTGAACGAGAACAAGGCGCTGTTCGCGAGGATGGAGGCGATCCGCCTTCAGGCCGGGACGCTGATGGGGCTGGGCGACGTGAGCAAATCCGTCACCCCCAAGATCGGCCTGATCGCGCCGCCCCGCGCCAACGGCCATTTCGCCGCCCGCTACTTCATGCCCTGGGATACGCACCCGACGCTGGCCGTCACGGGCTCGCAATGCCTTGCAACCTGCGCCCTGATGCCCGGTACGGTCGCCGACGGCGTTAGCAAGCCTGTTCCCGCATCGCCCGCCGTCGTGGTCATCGAACACCCGATGGGCGAGATGGAGGTGACGGTGACCTATACGGACGGTCCGACTTTCCGGTCGGCGGGCCTGATCCGAACCGCGCGGCTGATCGCGCGGGGCGAGGTCATGGTCGAGACCGGCCTCATGGGTGGCGCATGAAGACCTACGACATGATCGCCCGCGCCGTGGCGCAGGAAGGCGTCACCGATGCCTTCGCGCTTCTGGGCGACGCCAACATGAATTTCGCCACCCGGCTGTCCGAAACCGGATGCCGCATGATCTACGTGCGGCATGAGCATTGCGCCGCCGCCGCCGCCATGGCCTATGCGCGCAAGACAGGGCGCACGGGCTTTGCCACGGTCACCTGCGGGCCGGGGCTGACGCAGCTGATGACCGCGCTGCCCGCGGCGGTGCGCGCGCGTCTGCCCATGGTGGTGCTGGCGGGCGAGGCGCCGTTGAAGTCCGGCTGGTACAATCAGGCGATCGACCAGGCGCCCTTCGTGGTCGCGACAGGGTCCGCATATCACGCGCTGCATCTGCCCGAGCGGATGCCGCTGCAGATCCGCGATGCATTCGCACAGGCGGCCCGCGAACGCCGCCCTGTGGTTCTGGGCATCCCCTTCGATCTCCAGAACCGCGACTGGAGGGGGCCGGAAACCTTGCCCACGCCCTCGGCGGAAATCGCACCGGTGGTGTCACCGATGCCGCCCCACCCCGACGACATCGCCCGTGCCGCCGACATCGTCGCCGGCTCTCGCCGGGTGATCGTGATGGCCGGCATGGGCGCGGTCGAGGCCGGTGCCGGCCCCGCCTGCCGCGCCCTCGCCGAACGGATCGACGCGCTCGTATCGACGACCCTGCCCGCGCGCGGCCTGTTCCATGACGACCCGTTCAACCTGAATGTCGCGGGCGGATTCAGCCACGAGGTCGCGCGGGAGTGTTTCGCCGAGGCCGATCTGGTGATCGCCGTCGGCGGCTCGCTGGCGCGGCACAACGCCGATGGCGGCGCGCTCTGGCCCGGCGCGCGGGTGCTGCAGATCGACATCGATCCGGCGGCCCTGTCGCAGGGACGGCTGGCCGCCGACGCCCATCTGCGCGCAGATGCTAGGCTGGGGGTCGAAGCGTTGATCGCCGCCCTGCCCGGCCGCGTACCCGACTGGCGCAGCGCTGCGCTTGCCGCGCGCATCGCCACGGCCTCGCCCGACAGCGCTGCTTTTGCGCGCGAACCGGGCCTGCACGATCCGCGCGAGGTCGTGACGGCGCTCGAGGCTGCCCTGCCCGCCGAGTGGCAGATGGTGAATTCCTCGGGCCATTGCTCTTTCTATTTCGCCCAAATGCCCTCGCGCCCGCACGATAAATTTCTGACGATCCGCGAGTTCGGGGCAATCGGCAACGGCATCTCCTTCGCGATGGGCGTGGCGGTGGCGCGGCCCGATGAAACGGTCGTGCTGTTCGACGGCGACGGCAGCCTCCTGATGCATGTGCAGGAGCTTGAGACGATCGCGCGGCACGGGCTCAATATCCTGATCGTGGTGCTGAACGATGGCGCCTATGGCTCGGAGATCCACAAGCTGCGCGCCGAGGGCCTTTCCGATGAAGGGGCCGTGTTCGGCCGCACCGATCTGGCCGCGGTCGCGCGGGGGTTCGGCATCGGCGGCGAGACGGTGACCGATCTGGCTGCCCTTCCCGATATGGTCCGCGCCTTTGCCCGAAGCGGCGGCGCCGCGGTGTGGGATATCCCGATCTCCGACAAGGTGTATTCCCCCGTCATCGCCCGCGCGCACCCGCCAAAAGGGCATTGAGGACATGCAAGGATGAAGGCCGATATCCTCGACGACCGGCTCGATACACTGCGCATATTGCCGAGCTTCGATCGCCTGCAGGACCTTGACGTCACCAACCGGCACGATCACGCAGACGAACGTCAGGCGCTGTTCCTCGACATCCACCACCAGATGAACGCCAATGCAGAAGAGGCGCCGGTCCACATGATCGATCCCGAGGTCAGGGAGGGCCGTTGATCCGCGCCTCAGATCAGACCGCGCGGGGCCACGATCACCCCATCTTCGTCGGCGACGATCATGTCGCCGGGAGCCACGCGCACGCCGCCGATGACCAAAGGGCAGCCGACTTCCCCTTCGCCGGAGCGCAGGCAGCGCGCAGGCGTCCGGGCCAGCGCCATGATCCCCAGATCGAGCTTTCGGAGTTCGGCCACGTCGCGCACCGCCCCGAAGATCACCACGCCAGCCCAGCCGTTTGCCGCCGCCGCACCGGCAATGACATCGCCCATCAACGCACGGCGATCGGACCCGCCGCCATCGACCACCATCACCCGCCCCTTGCCCGGCTGGTTCGCCAGCTCGCGCACAAGGGTGTTCACTTCGTGGGTCTTGACGGTCGCGGCAGCCCCGTGAAAGCGGAGCCGGCCACCGAAATGTTTGAGCCCGGTGGGCAGCACGCCCAGCGCCTCGCCATGGGCATCGTGAAGATCACAGGTCACATACATCGGACGCGTCCCCCCTTGCCGGTTGCTGCGCCGAGCACCCTAGCGCCCGCGCAGGTGAACGGCCATGGCTGATCTGGCCCTGTTCCTGCCCGAGGGACTGTCGGCGCTGGCCTTCTGGGGGCTTATGGGGACCAGCTTCGCCGCCTCGCTGATCACCGCAGCGCTCGGCATCGGGGGCGGGGCGCTGCTTCTGGCCGTCATGGCCAGCCTGGTGCCGGCCGCGGCGCTGATCCCGGTGCACGGCGCGGTGCAACTGGCCTCGAATGCCGGGCGCATGGGCCTGCTTCTTGGCCATGTGCACTGGCCCGCGCTGAAGGGGTTCACGCTTGGCTCGCTTCTCGGCGCGGTTCTGGGCGGTTTGGTGGTCGTGGAGCTGCCGGCGTGGATCATCCAGCTGGCGGTGGGGCTGTTCGTGATCTGGTCCGTATTTGCCAGACCGCCGGCATGGCTTCCACGCTTTCCGGTCCTGACAGGGGGGATCTCAAGCTTCCTGACCATGTTCTTCGGCGCAACCGGCCTGTTCGTGGCGGGTTACACCAAGGCGCAGAACCTTCCGCGCCATGGCCATGTCGCCACCCATGCCGCGCTGATGACCGTCCAGCACAGCCTGAAGGTCGTGGTCTTCGGCATCCTCGGCTTTGCCTTCGGGGCGTGGCTTTGGGTGGTGATAGCGTTGGGTCTTGCGGGATTGTTCGGCACGCTGATCGGACGGATCGCGCTTGGCCGGATGAGCGACCTCGGCTTTCGCCGCGCGCTCGACGTGCTCCTGGTACTCATCGCCTTGCGCCTGATCTGGTCGGCCTTGACCGATTAGGTGCGCTGGAGCTGCGCCACGCGCCGTACGGCCGGGGTCGCAGTCGCGTGGAAATACGCCGCGGGGTTCTGCCGTTCGCCCAAGTCGTTGATCATTCACCGAAGGCGAGGTTCGGGTGCCGGCAGACGACTTCGAACCAGTCTCGCCATGACGGCCGAACGGCCCGTTATTCCGTGCAGGTACCACGCCGCTCGGCGAGAGTGGGAAGGCCAGCCATGCAAGCAACGAGAATTCCTCGTTCAGCAGCAACATGCCCCCGAACACGCCCGCGATGTCCATCGCATAGGCACACTGGCTGTAGAAGACCGCGCAGGCCGTGGCGATCACATGGAAGGCGCGCAGCAGGGACGTGGTACCGACAATGCCCATCAGGACGACGTGTATCTCAAGCCGCCCGACGCGGAATTGCCGGGGCATCAAATCCCCCGTCGCATAGGCCCACGGAATCAGCAGAAGGGTCGAGACCCCATCATCAATCCGACCGATGCGAGAATATCCACGTGCTCGGGGCGCTTTGGCGCCAGGTGGCATTTTTCGGCTATGCGAAGTCACACGTCAGAACGTCCAGCCGTCAATGACCGGCTTTCGCCACCGATAAAGCGCTCAGGCGATCACACCGCCATCGCCGTCTTCGCCAGCCGCTTCCAACAGATTTCGAAAACTCGGAATGTGGAGTGTCTGTCTGCCAGCCGGAGCGGTAACACCATCCCTCGCCAGAGATGAGAGCTGTCGGGACACGGTTTCCAACGTGAGTGCGAGGAAGTCCGCGATCTGCTCTCGTGTCATCTGCAGGTAGATTATGCTTGGGCTCAAGGGGAAGCGGTCCGTCGTGCGCAACTTGCTCTGGCGGTAGGCAAGGTAGACGAGAAAGCTGCAGATCTTCTCGCGCGCGGACTTCCGGCCGAGCAGAAGCATCCACTCTCGTGCGGCATCGAGTTCATCTTGCACAACTTCCATGAGGCGCGAGTGGAGTTGCGGCGCCTTGGCGAGCAGCCTGTCGAATGCTTTGAATTGGAAGCCGCAGAGCTCCACATCCGTTATGGCATCGACCATGAAAGGTGTGGTCTGCCGACCCGGATGACCAAGGAAATCTCCCGGATGCAGGAGCCCAATCATCTGACTGCGCCCGTCTTCCATGACACGGGAAAGGGACGCAAGGCCGTGCATGATGGTTCCAACATGCGCGAGTGTTTCGCCCGGATAAGCCAGAGTGCTTCCCGCCCGGTGTTGCCGGTGCACCTTCGCATCCTCCAGCCAACGCAGTTCCTGTTCTCCAGACCTTGCACAGATACCGATCGACCGAACCGGGCAGCGCGCACATTCGGGAAGGGCAGAAGCCAAGGCCAGTTTTTGCACAGCGCACCTCGTTCGCGTTATGGTTGAACACTAACGAGGACTTTCGCCCTTCGCAACTATTGAGAGCAGCCACCACGCCGGATGCGTCCGCAAGACCAGACACCAAGCGTGGCACAATGCCAGCCTGTCCTGTTCAAGCGCGAGTCCACCTGAAGGCTGCTTGAGCCAGATCGTCGCGCTTGAGAAAGTTGCATACCGAAGTATGCTTTGTCCGGGGAGGATCCGCGCATGGGCAGACAGACCGTTATATTCGATCCGGAAGCTTTTGTGCGCACCGCATCGCTGTTCGAATCGAAGCGCGAGGGGTTTTCTCCCGACGCCATCGAGTCCTTGGCAGGGGACATCGTACGCCGCCTCGCGAGGACGACACTCAGGCAGCCGAATCTCGAAGCCCACGACATCAGCAATGAGAGTCTCGACGCGTTCTGCGAAGTCCTGATCAAGCCGGATCCCACGGCAGCCCTGGAGTTCATCGGGAACCGCAGGGCAGAAGGTCTTACCCGGCAAGGCGTCTACCTTGGCTATATCGCCGCCGCTGCGCGACGCCTCGGCGAGGGCTGGGACGAAGACCGGCTAAGCTTCCTCGACGTGACCTATGGCACCGGGCATCTC
>Ga0008836_100049_pt1 | contig 138059 bp, 117 predicted proteins | sample HotLakConsUCCR28_FD_62214 | JGI IMG/M metagenome (GOLD analysis project Ga0008836, IMG submission 62214) | Hypersaline microbial mat communities from Hot Lake, Washington, USA - Hot Lake Consortium UCC-R28 (Hybrid Assembly) ... | reverse complement strand
TTTCAATAAAAATATTTGGCTCATTGTACAGGTGGGTATGAGGGTCGTCAGTTCCCCAGGAGACCCGTCTTTTTGTCAAAATATCAAAATCCTTGCTGATCTCGATGCCGTTCCATTGGAATATGTGCCAGTTTCTACTCAGTAATTGAATATCTTTTTCATAGGTTACCTTTTTTTTCTGAGGCAAATGATCTGTTTGAAACTGTTCAGGCTTATCCAAATAGCTGGCTAATAGGGTGTCATGGTGCCACAAGGATTCATTATCCTTCAAGGCTTCTATGGCATTTACCAAATCATCATCCGGACACAAAGCCCCATTGATGTATAAGGCTGGTTCGCTAATAACAGGGTATTTTGCTTGTAAATAATCCTGTGTCAGGAACCCCACCTGCTTTGCCTGCAGGCGGTTTTGCCATTTCTCGCTGATTTTTAATATCCCGACCCTGATCTCTGCTACAGGCCGGGTGAAAGTGAAGGGTAGTAAATTACCCCTGCTGCGGGGGTCGTCAAACATCATGATGTAATCCATGATACAAAAATAAAAAAGTCTACCGGAATAAAGCTTCCGGTAGACTTAATCTCAGGTAATAACCTAAAGAATTTAATTTTTCTTGTACCTTCTGTTGAATTTTTCTACCCTACCTGCAGTATCCAACAACATTTTCTTGCCGGTGTAAAATGGATGTGACGCAGAACTTACTTCCACCTTTACCAGGGGATAATCCTTTCCATCTTCCCATGTAATGGTATCACCAGTCTCTATGGTAGATTTGGTGATAAATTTATAGTCACTGGAAGTATCCAAAAATACAACGTCTCTGTAATTGGGATGAATTTCTTTTTTCATTATATGGTTTGTTATTTTTTTACTTCTTCAAATCGAGGCACAAATTTACCTTATTTTATGATTTTCTCCAAAACATTCCCTTTCAAATATAAAATACTTCCTTAATTTTATGCGAAAGTTGGTCTTTTAGGTCAAGTTGCTATGAAACAGGTATTTCCTTCAAGGAGATCCACCGTAACAATTAGCGTTACATTACCAGTTATTTATATGAGATTATTTTTTTTCTTAATTTTATTGACAGCAATTAACATCACCTTTTCGCTGGCACAAAGCCCATTTGTTCCCTTTGACAGGGATTATTATCAGTTGATTGAAAGGTACGAAATCAAACAGGGGTTTTTCACAGATGTCTTTCATTCTGGTCACAAACCCTATAGCAGGGATGAGGTGGTTGGTTTTTTGGAAAATTATAAAGCATCCTATACAGGTCTTTCCAAGGTGGATGATTTTAACCTGAACTTCCTGCTTCAGGATAGCTGGGAATATGTTTCGGATACACTTCCCTTTTCCCGAAATACTGTCGGAAAGCATTTTTACCAAAGACCCGCTGATTTTTACTACCATAGAGACCGTTCCCTGGATGTACATGTCAACCCGGTTTTGTATTTTATGGGAGGAGCGGAGTCAGGTGAAGAAAATCTCCGTTTCAGAAACACCCGGGGACTGTCAGTAAGGGGGAGCATAGACCGGAAAATCGGCTTTTATACCCTATTGACTACTACGGATTTGGTTTTTCCATCATGGATCAAAAGGTATGTTAACCAACAGGGGGCTATACCTGGCCAGGGCTTTTGGAAGAGATATGGGGAGCAGGGCTACAGTTTTTTTTCTGCCAGGGGACACTTGAATTTTAACGCTACGGAACATATACAGGTCGTTTTTGGGCATGACAGCCATTTTATAGGAGAGGGTTTTCGTTCCTTCGTGCTCTCTGATTTCTCCAACCCATTTGTTTTTTTAAAATTGAATACCCATATCGGTAAAATCAATTTCACTAATCTATGGGGGCAGATGACTGCGGATATCATCACTGATCGGGGCTTTCCTACGGATGGCAGGTATCCCCAAAAATGGTTTTCTTTTCATCGGCTGGGCATAAATTTAGGCAATCGATTCAATCTGGGTTTATTTGAATCTGTGATGGCCAGTCAAATGGATTGGAACTACCTCAACCCCGTGATTTTTTACCGCTGGGTAGAACACCAGTTGGGTACGCCAGACAAAGTCATGCTGGGAACCGACTTTAAATGGCATCCGGGCAATGGGATGCAGGTTTATGGTCAGTTTGTGCTGGATGAGTTTGTGTTCAATGAATTTTTCGGAATTTCCGGTAAGGGATCGAGTCGGAACAAACATGGCTTTCAACTTGGCTATAAGTATGTAGAAGTGGCAGGTATCAATAACCTGGATGTACAGGTAGAATACAACCATGCCAGGCCCTTTACCTACCAGGAAAAGTTTGCCTACCAATCCTACACCAACTACCGCATCCCGCTCACACATCCCCTGGGGGCAAATTTCAGGGAGTTTATGGGAAGCGCTACTTACCAGCCCCTTCCCAAATTCAGGTTGGAAGGAATTTTTCTTTATCAAATGAAGGGAGAGGATCCCGATGAGTCGGCTAATTATGGGGGAGATATCCTCAAAAGCAGGCTTGAAACCAGTACGGCACTTTTTGGTAATTTTATCGGGCAGGGGCTGAAGCAGGAAAATCTGATGTTTACAATTCAGGCAGAATACATGCTGCGACACAATTTATTTTTGGATTTTTCCCATACCCTGAGAAAAAGTAATGGTGGCGTAAATCCCATTCAAGATACTGCTTTTGGTCAATTGGCCTTGCGATTGAATATGGGTAGGTTTGATCCTCATTTTTGACTACCGATACAAAAGCAAGACCCAATACCCTTAAAAAATTGTAAATTGCGCCCGTACATGAGATGAGAACGTATGAACACCTATTTGCGAATACTTGCCTATGCCCGTCCCTACAGGCGGTATTTTCCGATTTATATCTTGTATGCCCTTTTAGCCATAGTTTTCGGGCTACTGAACTTCACCCTGTTGAAGCCACTTTTTGATGTGATATTTGAGCAGGTGGGACCTGAAGAATTACAGGCATACAGCACCAAACCGGAGTTTTCCTTTTCCCTGCAGTATTTCATGCACCTGTTTAACCATTATTTCCTGGAAATAGCCACCGTGTATGGAAAATTTGGTACCCTGGTTTATGTTTGTATCATCATTGTCATTTCAGTTTTTTTAAGTAATCTCTTTGCGTACCTCTCGGGAGTAGTCCTGGCTAAGGTAAGGGCAGATATCATACAGGGCATGCGTGTCCATATCTTCGGGGCTGTCAGTAACATGCACCTGGGGTACTTTTCAGATGAAAGAAAAGGAGATTTGATTTCTAAAATGACCAATGATATTCAGGAAGTAGAAAACAGCATTGTTCAATCATTGCGGGTAGTGTTTAAAGAACCGGTAACCGTCATCCTTTATTTTGCAGTGCTTTTTTTTATGTCTGTGCAGCTCACCCTTTTTACCATATTGCTGATCCCGGTTTCCGGTGCAGTGATCGGATATGTGACCAGGAGGTTGAAGAAAACCGCTGAGCAAAGTCAGGAGTCATTGGGGAGGATAGTCAATATCCTGGATGAAACCATTGGAGGGATGAGGGTAGTAAAGGCCTTTGGTGCCAGGCAATTTGTACAGGATAAATTTGAATCCGAAACAGATCATTATGCCAGGGTAAATGTAGCCATGGCCAGAAAATACGAACTGGCCTCACCCATCAGCCAGTTTCTGGGTGTTTCCGTGGTGGCCGGAATCCTGTTGTATGGAGGTAACCTGGTCTTAAACAACACTTCTTCACTCAGTGCCAGTGAATTCATCGCTTACATTATTTTATTTACCCAGGTTTTGAACCCGGCCAAGGAAATATCAAGAGCGTTGAGCAGTATTCAGCGAGGTTTGGCTTCCGCCAGGAGGATATTCGGAGTGGTAGACGCCCGGCCAAAGATTGAGGATGCACCTGATGCCAAAAGTCTGGATGGGTTTTCAGAAGCAGTAGTTTTTGAAAATGTTGGCTTTGCCTATCAGGAGACTTTTGTTTTGAAGGACATCAGTTTTGAACTAAAGAAGGGAAAGACCATTGCCCTGGTAGGTCCTTCAGGCGGGGGGAAATCGACTTTAGCCGATTTATTGCCCCGGTTTTATGACCCTTCTGCAGGCAGGATCAAAATTGATGGGATTGATATAAAAACCTTGAAAATAAATGACTTACGCCGGATCATGGGCATTGTTACTCAGGAATCCATTTTGTTTAATGATACGGTGTTTAATAATATTGCCTTTGGAATGCAGGGAATTGCTCAGGAAAATGTGGAGAAAGCGGCAAGGATTGCCAATGCCCATGATTTTATTATGGAGCTTGAGCAGGGATATCAGACCAGCATAGGGGAACGGGGAACCAAACTCTCGGGAGGTCAGCGACAACGATTGAGTATTGCCAGGGCGGTATTAAAAAACCCGGATATTTTGATATTGGATGAGGCCACATCGGCTTTGGATACCGCTTCCGAGCGATTGGTGCAGGAGGCACTGGCTAATTTAATGGCAAACAGGACGTCATTGGTGATTGCTCATAGGCTAAGTACAATTCAGCATGCAGATGAAATTTTGGTTATTGATGGGGGCCGTATAGTGGAAAGGGGCACACATGAGGAATTGATTCTGAAAAATGGATTATACAATAAACTTTCCCAAATGCAGTCTGTTTAGTATATTGTGTTTAGAAACCCTAATCAAATGTTTTATGAAAAAAGTAAACAGCATATTTCAACTTTTAACCGCTTTGTTCTTTGCCTTGGGCCTTGTTTATTTTCTGACTTATGAAAGGATGTGGAGTGGTAGTCCGCAGGCAGGTGAAGTAGTGTCCTGGCTGTTGGCAGGATTGGTTGTTTACCTGATTACCTGGGGAACCGGATGGGGACATACCAGTAGTCTGAATAGTAGGATCAGGAAATTGGAATTGGAGAAGAAGGAGTTGAAAGCCATGGTATTTGACCTGGAAAGAGGTGTAAAGATGGGTCAGTTGGATAAGAAAATTGAGTCGCAGCCCGAAGAAAAGGATTCCTCATCCATCAAACCCCGCGAGAATTTTAAATAGAAAAATTTACATGGGGGCCTAATTGTGATTTTCATTTGAAGCCTTATCTATGGTAGCCAAGACTTTTGGAAGTGCAGTGTCAGGAGTAGATGCAAACCTGATCACCATTGAGGTGAATGTAGGTCAGGGGACCAGTTTTTATATGGTGGGATTGCCAGATAGTGCGGTTAAAGAGAGCCAGCAGAGGGTTGAATCCTCCCTAAAATTTTATGGTTACCGCATGCCCCGGCAGAAGGTGGTCATCAATTTGGCCCCCGCAGATATCAGAAAAGAAGGATCTTCTTATGATTTGCCCATCGCCATGGGTATCTTGCAGGCATCCGAGCAAGCTTTTTTTCCGGAATTAGCCGACTATGTAATCATGGGTGAGTTGTCCCTTGATGGTAAGTTACGCACTATAAAAGGGGTTTTGCCCATTGCTATTGAAGCCAGGAAGCGAGGTTTCAAGGGGTTCATTTTGCCCAAAGAAAATGCCAGGGAGGCCTCAATTGTCAATAAGCTAGATATTATTGGGGTAGAAACCCTTCAGGAAGCCATTCATTTTCTGGAAGGGAAGGAAGATATTCCGCCCCTGGTGACGGATACCAGGAATATTTTTTATCATTCCATGGAGGATTATGCCTTTGATTTTGCCGATGTGCAGGGTCAGGAAAACATCAAACGAGCCATGGAAATAGCTGCGGCAGGAGGGCATAATGTCATCATGATTGGTCCTCCAGGGGCAGGTAAAACCATGTTGGCCAAAAGGTTGCCCTCTATTTTACCACCACTGAGCCTTCAGGAAGCCCTGGAGACGACCAAAATACATTCTGTGGCCGGAAAATTAGGGTCTGAAGCCTCTCTGGTAGCTCAGCGTCCCTTTCGCTCCCCACATCACACCATTAGCGATGTAGCCCTGGTAGGAGGAGGAGGTAACCCCCAGCCAGGTGAAATTTCTCTTTCCCATAATGGGGTCCTTTTTTTGGATGAGTTGCCGGAATTTAAACGCACAGTATTGGAAGTCATGCGGCAGCCACTTGAGGAGCGGAAAGTAACCATTTCAAGGGCCAAAATATCTGTTGATTTCCCTGCCAATTTCATGTTGATCGCCAGTATGAATCCCTGTCCCTGCGGGTTTTACAACCACCCGGAAAAAGAATGTGTGTGCGGGCCGGGTGTCGTTCAGAAATACCTCAATAAGGTAAGTGGCCCACTTCTGGACAGGATAGATTTACATGTGGAAGTCACGCCTGTAAATTTTGATGAGATGACTTCTGAAGCCAAATCAGAGTCCAGTAAATCCATCAGAGAGAGGGTTTCCATGGCCAGAGAGCAACAGCATTCGAGGTTTGAAGAAAGTCCTGAGGTGCATTGTAATGCGATGATGCCTTCTCACATGGTAAAGGAAATTTGTAAAATCAATCAGGCTGGTAAAACCTTATTGAAAACAGCAATGGAGAGACTAGGCCTTTCTGCCAGGGCCTATGACCGGATATTAAAGGTATCCAGAACAATTGCAGACCTGGCAGGGGCAGAGGAAATCAGGGTAGAGCATTTGGCCGAAGCCATTCAGTACCGGAGTCTGGACAGGGAAGGTTGGGCAGGTTAATTGCTTCTCACGTTCATTTGGGTTCAGATGTTAAGGGATTTATTGCTTATTTGCCTATATTTGTTTGGCCTTCTGGTCGTTTATAGCTGATAATATGGGATTTATCTATTGGTTTAAAAGTTTAAAATGAGCAGTTGAATTTATGTGGACTAAGGAACGAAAAATTCAGGAAGAAATGGAAATGGCTAGCGCAACTTCAGTTTTTGCACCAGGATTAAATATCAAAGGCAATGTAGAGGCAAGTAGTGATATCCGGATTGAAGGAGAAATTGCCGGAGATGTAACTACCGGGAAAAAGGTGATCATCGGTGTTTCGGGAAAGATCACCGGAAATATTATTGCTTCAGAAATTTGTGTAATGGGCGAGGTTTTGGGAGATATTTTTGTTCAAGACCTGGCCAGGTTTACCGCTGAAGCGAAAATGAGGGGGAATGTCTATTCAGGAAAAATAGAAATCGAATCAGGAGCGGACATGGAAGTGACCCTTTCCAAACCAAAGAAAACCAATCCAAACGCCTCCCTTGCAAAAGCCGATACCCAAACCAAGGTGACAGAAAGCAAGGATACTTCCCAAAAATCCGGAAAGGAATTGGTCAAAATAGATCAATGAGTAGGAGGCAAGGCCTGCTCCAGGTCCTCCAGTAAATCTTCAATATTTTCGATTCCAACTGACATCCTGATGAGCTGTTCGGGGATTCCGGGTGTAACTCCCTGAACCCTGGATCTTCTTTCAATCAAGCTTTCTACCCCACCCAGGCTTGTAGCATTGGTAAAATATTTCAACCTGGCTATCAGCGTATCTGCAGCGGCAACATCACCCTTGATGACAAAAGATAACATCCCTCCAAAATCATTCATTTGGGATTTGGCGATCTCATGCCCGTCATGTAACGGTAAGCCAGGGTAGAATACCTTTTCGACGGCATGATGTTGATTCAAAAAGACGGCGATTTTTCCCGCATTGGCAGCATGGGCTTTCATGCGATAGGGCAAAGTCTTGATGCTTCTGGTTAAAAAATAGGTGTCAAAGGGAGAAGGTACTGCTCCTGCCAGAATTTGTACATTTCTGATCTGTTCCCAAAAGTCATCTTTTTCCTTTGAAACCAGTATCCCTCCAATGATATCGCTGTGCCCACCGATGTATTTCGTATTGCTGTGCATGACCAAATCAGCACCTAAGGTAAGGGGCTGTTGAAAAACAGGGCTGGCAAAGGTGCTGTCTACTACCGTTCTGATGCCCTTTTCTTTGGCCATCCTTGATAAAAGCCGGATATCTGAGATTTTCAAAAGTGGATTGGAAGGGGTTTCCATCCAAAGTAATTGGGTGGTATCCCGGATGGTTTTTGAAAGAATTTCCGGTTTTGTGAGATCGATAAAGTCCACGGTAATTTTTTGATCGAAAACTGTCAGCAACAGGTTTTTTAATCCGTGGTACATGTCATCCGGTGCGATCATATGGGCACCAGCAGGTAATGCCTGAAATACCGCATTGGCTGCTGCATTCCCTGAGGAAAAAGCCGCAGCATCGGTACCGTTTTCCAAAGCAGCCAGCACGGTTTCCAGCGACCTGCGGTTTGGGTTCTCCAAACGGCTGTAAACCATTGAGCCTTCCTGGTGAACAAAAGTGGTTGAAAGGGTGATGGGCTGAATGACCGGTTTTAGCGGATCATTGACGATGTTGCCCCCATGAATGGCTATGGTTTCAGGTTTCATGTGATTAATTGTTTTTGCGTTGCCACAACTTGCCCCAATCTTTAATTGGGAGACCCTCATGATCACCCCGATAGTTATCGGGGCTATCGGGGCATCCCACTGTGTGACGATAGGGTTACCTTGATGTCCTGTGGCCCCACCTTTTATTACTCGACATTTCTTTACTTTGGCATCCTGTCAGGATGGCCTGCCTTACCGGATCCTGTCCACCGACCGGATGAGCATTTCATCTTTTCTAATGAAACGGTTGGCAAATAAATTCATTACCAGGGCAAATGCTATGGCATAAAAACCCAAAACAAAAGCACCGCTTACTGAAGGGTTAAATTCCTGATTGGCCTGGTAGCTGGTATATACCACCAGGCCTAAATTCAATCCCATCAGCAAGGCGTTGATCATGTTTAGCATCAATTGTTTTTTTCTGTTTTTAAACTGCAGCATACTGAAAATAGCAAGGGCTGCCGCTAATAAAGCCATGATGCCAATATACATGTTGCCCGTTTGTGAAAGGATGTTTTCCTGGGGAAGTTCCCGGATGGTGATGTGCCATGCCGTCATTTCCATGGTTTGGTTTTGCATGGCATTTACCTGCAGCCAGATCGGAGTAAAAACTGCGGTGATCATGGCAATGGCCACAAGAAGAAGAAATAGGGACTGGATTCTCTGAATCATTTTATTAATCTTTTAACAAAGAAAACGGGTTATTTGAATTTTCGCAAGGAATACCCAAATTCCGACCTGATATAGGGGTATATTTTTAACTTTGCATTTGAAATGAATGAAACCAATCGTTATTTTATTGAACTTGCCTACAATGGAGCTAACTACCATGGTTGGCAAATGCAGAAAAATGCTGTTTCAGTTCAGGAGAAACTGCAAATTTCCCTATCCACCCTATTTAGGGAAACCGTGGGTATAATGGGAAGTGGAAGGACAGATGCCGGAGTACATGCGAAACAGCAGTTTGCTCATTTTGATTTTGGGGGAGAAATTGAGAAAGGGGAATTTTTAAAACGAATTAATGGTTTATTGCCTGGAGATATAGCTGTATTTGATGTTTTACCTGCACTTCCAAATGCCCACGCAAGGTTTGATGCTAAATGGAGGAGGTATGAATACCACATCACCTTTAGAAAAGACCCGTTCCAGGCTGGAAAAGCCTGGCATTGTTATTATGAACTGGATGTTTTAGCCATGCAAACCGTCTCACAAATACTTTTGGGTAAGCAGGACTTTGAATGTTTCAGTAAAACAAAGACGGACGTTAAGGGTTTTGATTGCGAAATAAAAAATGCCTTTTGGGAACAAAGCAGCCATGGATTGATATTTCATATCAAGGCCAACAGGTTTCTGCGCGGGATGGTTAGAGCCATAGTGGGGACTTTGATTCAAGTGGGAAGGGGGCAATTGGACAAGGGAGAATTTGCTGCTATTATAGCAAGCAAAGACAGAACAAAGGCTGGAATTGCTGCGCCTGCACATGGGCTTTATCTGACTGAGGTCAACTATCCTGAAAATATTTTTACCTAAATCATAGTACATTGGGACTGGAAAAAGAAAATGTAAAAAGTGGAGACATTATTGATACCAAGGTTTTAAAAAAGCTGTATCAATTTGTTCACCCTTATAAACAACGGTTTTATTTTTTAGTAGTGCTTACCCTGTTGTTGGCTGTCTTGGCTCCTTCAAGACCTCTTTTGATCCAAATCGCTATAGACGACTATGTGGCTTTAGGTGATGCAGATGGACTCATGACGATGATGTACTTTTTAGTAGGGCTTTTGGTTTTGCACGCCTTGGTGCAATTTGGACATACATATTTGTCCGGATGGATTGGGCAAGTGATTATCAGGGATATCCGTATCAGGCTTTACAGGCACCTGCTTAAGATGCGACTGAAATATTTTGACAATACGCCTATAGGCCGGCTGGTAACCCGGAACATATCAGATGTGGAGACCCTATCCGACGTATTTAGTCAGGGACTTGCAGAGATTATCGGGGATCTTTTGCAGTTGGTTTCTATTTTAGCAGTCATGTTTTACGTGGACTGGAAGCTTACTTTGGTCAGTTTATGCACCTTGCCCTTGCTGATTATATCTACTTATGTCTTTAAAGAAAAAGTAAAAGTTTCTTTTAATGATGTGAGAAATGCCGTTTCCAATTTGAATTCTTTTTTGCAGGAACACATTACCGGGATGAATATAATCCAGGTCTTTAACAGGGAGGACCGGGAGTACGAAAAATTCAAAGCCATTAATAAGGAACATCGGCGGGCTCACCTGAAATCGGTTTTGTATTATTCTATTTACTATCCGGTGGCAGAAATCATACAGGCCATAGGCATAGGTTTGGTAGTTTGGTATGGTGCCACCGGTGTTTTTGATATGCAATTGAAGGTTGGTGTATTGATTTCTTTCATCATGTACTTGCAGTTGTTTTTCCGCCCTATACGCATGATAGCTGATAGATTCAATACTTTACAGATGGGGGTGGTAAGTTCATCCAGGATTTTTTCGATCCTTGAGAATAACGAGCAAATACCCAATGAAGGCAGTCATGCTCCTGAAAGAATCAAGGGAAATATAGCTTTCGAAAAAGTCTGGTTTGCCTATGAAAACGAAGATTGGGTACTGAAGAACATCAGTTTCAATGTTCGTCATGGAGAAACTATCGCTTTGGTGGGCGCTACAGGTGCGGGAAAATCGTCCACTATTAACCTGATCAGCCGCTTTTATGATATCAATAAAGGACAAATTAAAATAGATGGCGAGCCAATCTCTTCATTTGAGCTCTCAAAATTAAGGAAACATGTGGGTGTGGTATTGCAGGATGTATTTCTTTTTTCGGATACTATTTTTCAAAACATCACCCTTGGCAATCCCGATATTTCCAAAGAGCAAGTCTTGTATGCAGCAGATTTGGTTGGGGCAAGGAAGTTCATTGAAAGGCTTCCCGGAGGCTTGGATTATGACGTAAAAGAGCGGGGTGGTACCCTGTCAGTGGGTCAAAGACAACTTATTTCTTTTGTCAGAGCCATGGTTTATGATCCTGAGATTATCATTTTGGATGAGGCGACTTCATCAGTAGATACCGAAACAGAGGAGTTGATTCAGGGTGCTATTGAGAAAATGATGCAAGGAAGGACTTCCATCATAATTGCTCACAGACTTTCCACCATTCAAAAAGCTAAAAAAATAATTGTTTTAAACAAAGGGGAAATTGTAGAGGAAGGAACGCACGATCAATTGCTGAAATTAGATGGCTTTTATGCCCAGCTACATCAAATGCAACTTAAAACAATGGTAATTAGCTGATTTTTTGACCAGTGTGTTGTGGCTGTGAAAAGTTTTGTAAAAACCTGTAACATCTCTCTCAGGTGCTTCGTTGGAAGGACAGTTAAACTTGTTTAATCCGATTGGTATCAGTTATGAAACATATTTTTATTGTGGTTTTGATGTTTGCTGGCATCAATGGTTTCGCACAGCAACATCAGGTAGGACTGAGATTGGGAGACCCGTATGGGCTTTCACTAAAGACCGATTTAAATGAACATTATGCTGCTGAGGTCATCCTTGGAAGGGGAAGTCCAAACAGTAGCCAGTATTATAGGAGGACATTTGATCAGAATAAACCCTTGAGTTCAGCAATCTATGACGGGCAGCAAGTTTCAGGAGCCTTTTCCCTGCAGGCCAGGTTGGCATATGAAGAGTCGCTAAATGGAGAATTTGATATAGCAACCGGTAATTTAAAGGGTTTTGCAGGTTTTGGGGTTCAGCTGAGAAATGTAGCCGTCAGCTACTTTTACCATACGCCTAATGGGGGAGAAAATGCCTCAGCTAATTTGTCTGAAAGGTCTGATATTGATTTTGGTCCGGAAGGTTTTGTGGGAGCATCTTATTTATTCGAGGATTTACCTGTGGTCCTTTTTACGGAATTGGGTTTATTTATGGAGTTGATGAACCGGATAGGGCATTTAAAAGTTCAGGGTGCCATTGGTGCCCGGTATAGATTCTAATCATGATGGATAAAAAGAAAGTTCTTCCTGTAGCCATAGTTTTTTTCCTGACTTTGTTCGGAATTTACGTTTACATGGGAGGACTTAATGACGTTCGTATGGAGCTGATTGACTGTAGGGATATTGAGCTAATAGGTTTGGAATACCGTGGCACTCCGCAGGATGAAGAACTTGGTTTGACATTTCAAAAAGTAGAAGCGGAAAGAAATGAAAACCCTTTGTATACCATTTACTATAAAGAGCCATCTGGAAAGCGTGATACCCTGCATGTCTTCGTAGGTTTGGAAAGGAGAAATACAGGTAAAATCCTTTCTGAAGGATGGATTGAAAAGACTTTTGAATGCCGTAGGGCAATTAAAGCTTCTATAGAAATGCACCAATTGGTTATGCCAGGAGCTGGAAAAACAAAACAACAAATGGTTGATTTTGCCAGGGAGGAGCAGGTAGATCCCCAGGGGGTCTATATTGATAAAATAATTTCAAGGGATAAGGTAGAGGTACTGGCCCCCATAGTGGATTAAACCAATCGGTAGGCGAATTTTGGTGTTCTCAATGGACGGTTAACTTTTCAACCAGGCATTGCTACCTTCGTAAATAGGTGTAATTTTTCTTGTTGTAAGCTATTGGTATGATTTTAGAGAATAATTTTAAGGTTTTAAATAATTTTATGATACTATGGAAAAAGTAAAACTGATGAAGCGTTTTAACTTGAGTTTGTTCTTTTTGGCCGCTCTATTATTCTGGAGTTGTGAAGGTCCCGTAGGACCACAGGGCCCTCCCGGTTCTGACGGCTTGGATGGGGTCAATATAGTAGGTGAAGTTTTTGAAATTGTTGGCGATTTTGTTCCTGGAAGTGATTTTCGGCTTAGGGGAGAATATGGCTTCGATATCTTAGAATCAGATAAAGTTTTGATTTATCGCTTGGATGGTACTGACCAGGAGGGTACCGATATCTGGAGGCTAATTCCACAGGTAGTCTTTCATGAGCAGGGTATTTTCACCTATGATTTTGATTTCACTTATTTTGACTATACCATCTTCTTAAATGGGGATTTTGATTTAAACAATTTGGAACCTGCTTTGACGGATAATCAAATTTTCCGGGTGCTGATCATTCCTGCCGACAGGATTGACCTGAGGTTGGATTTTTCCGATCATCGGGGAGTGCTGGAGATGTTGAAAATCGAAGAATCGGACATACAGCGCATTTCCCTGAATTAAAAAAAGCCGTACGATTCAACAATAATTCGCCGAGACAGTTTATCCTAAGGGTAAACTGTTTTTTTTGTATGTTGTTGGATAAACAAAAATTACCCTTTATCTTTCAAATAAAGCATTATATAATTCAGGTAAACCAAAATTTATGAAAAAGATTTTATACTTATTAGCGTTCGTATGCGTGTTGGCATTACCAGCATGTGAAGGTCCCGAAGGACCACAGGGCCCTCCTGGCCTGGATGGAGTAGATGGTGAGGATGGTGAAGATGGGATAGAAGTGTTGAATTTGGTTTTTGAGGGTCAGGTGACCTTTTCAGAAGAAAATGATTTTGCCATTGGTTCACAATTTGAAATTGAGCGTGGTGACAATCTACTGGTTTTCCTGGAATGGGCTCAGGCTGAGGGTAGCTCCGTATGGAGGCAGCTTCCACAAAACGTTTTTTTTGATGAAGGAGCCATACTGACATATAATTACCAATATACGACTACTTTTTTCAATGTGTTTATGCAAGGGAATTTTGACCTGACTCAATTAGATGCGGAATGGACAGATAATCAGAGAATCCGAATCGTACTGTTACCTGGCTTTTTTGTAGAAGAAAACGTGAGGATGGATTTCAGTGATTTTGATGCAGTTATGGAATTGATAGGCAAAGAGGAAAAAGATATCGTACAGATTGATTTCAAATAATGCACTGAGTGAGTAGTATTTTGGATTCAAAGTGCTTTTTTATTTCAAAAAAGCACTTTTTTCATTTTAAGGCCGCCTTCTTTTTTGAAATATCTTAGGCTATATTTGCAGCATGCAAATAAAAAATGACATCCTCTTAAAGGTTATCAGCGGAGAAAAGGCAGAGCGCACGCCGGTGTGGTTGATGAGACAAGCCGGAAGGATTTTACCAGAATACCGGGCGGTTCGCAATAGTGTGAGCGGCTTCATCGAATTGGCAAAGACGCCTGAATTGGCAGCAGAGGTGACCATACAGCCGGTGGACCTTTTGGGGGTTGATGCGGCCATAATTTTTTCTGATATTTTGGTGGTACCCGAAGCCATGGGCTTACCTTACCAAATGATAGAGAAAAGGGGGCCATGGTTTCCTGATACTATAAAGAGTGCTGCGGATATAAGAAAATTGAGGATTGCTGATCCTAAGACAGATCTACATTATGTCCTGGAGGCCATCCGCATTGCTAAGAAAGGACTCAACGGAAGGGTTCCCTTGATTGGTTTTGCAGGTGCTCCCTGGACCATTTTTGCTTATATGGTGGAGGGATCGGGAAGTAAAACCTTTTCCAAGGCAAGGGCGATGTTGTACCAACATCCTGAATTGGCCCATCAGTTGTTAGATATGATCACTAAGACCACCATTAAATATGTCAAGGCCCAGGTGGAGGCAGGAGCTAATGTTATTCAGGTATTTGATAGTTGGGCAGGTATTTTACCACCTTACCATTACAGGGAATTCTCATTAAAATACATAGAGAAGATTTGTGAAGCAGTTACAGAGGTTCCTGTGACGGTTTTTGCCAAAGGAGCTTTTTTTGCGATGCCGGAAATTCTGCAACTCCCTTGTGATACGGTCGGTTTGGACTGGAACATGAATGTTAAAGAAATCTGTAAACTTTCCGGAGGAAGAAAAGCCATACAAGGAAATTTAGATCCTGCAGTTTTGTATGCTTCAGATGAAGTGTTGGTGACCCAGACACAGCGCATGTTAGATCAGTTTAAAGGAGCCAGGCATATTGCCAATTTGGGCCATGGTGTCTACCCGGATACTGACCCTGAAAAAGTCAGGCTTTTTATTCAAACTGTAAAAGCCTATCAATAAAATCAGCCGCATGCCTCTCTCTTTATTTAATAATTTATGGATAAAATTTAATTTATTTTTTATTTTTTAGATAAATACTACTAATATTGATTTTAAATAATCTTTTAATATTTTTAAAGTTCTTTCAGGTGAGATTTTAACCCCGATTATTTGCTAATGTCGCAACAGCTAAATATATTTGTTAAAATGTATTTTAAATACAATAAAACGATTTATAGTTTTTATTAGGGGTTACCCGTTGCAACAATGGAAAAGTTTTTACGTAAGGAAAAGGAGCCTGAATTTTTTTCCAAAAGGCTTAGCGGTTACATTACCCCTGAAGGAGTTGTTTATTTAACAGATTCTCATAAGTTACTCGTTAAGAGATTTTTGGATTTGGTGGTTTCGGTTTTCTTTTTGCTATTCATCATGTCCTGGGCATTCCCAATCATTGCATTAATGATTCGTTTTGACTCAAAAGGTCCCATTCTTTTTAAACAATTGAGACATGGAAAAGGTAATAGAACCTTTTGGTGCTACAAATTCAGGACAATGAGATTGAATACCGAGTCAGACCTTTTGCAGGCCAGCAGGGATGACCTTAGGGTAACCCGGGTGGGGAGGTTTTTAAGAAAATCGAGCATAGATGAAATTCCACAGTTAGTTAATGTGCTCTTGGGGGAGATGTCTCTAATTGGTCCCAGGCCACATGCGGTACCCATGAATCACCTCTTTTCCAATGAAATCGATAATTATATGTTCCGTCATGCGGTAAAACCCGGAATTACAGGACTCGCTCAATCGAAAGGCTTTAGAGGAGAGGTGCTGGATTATTATGATATTTATGGCAGGGTAAAACTGGATCATTTCTATATTAGGAAATGGTGTTTGGTTTTAGATTTCAAAATTGTTTTTTGGACCCTTCTTACCCTACTTTTTAAAAACGGGAAAGCTTATTGATCAAGGGTATCTTTTCGGCTGAGGCTCCTTTTTTGACCTTCGATTTTCAATTATCCCGAGACCGATGACTTTTGCTCAAGTATCAGAACAGAAAGTTCGGGATGGGGATAAATGGCTTTAAATGCCATTTTTTCGATTATAAATTGAAAATCCCTATCTTAAAACCAATTTTTAAAACTATAAAAACGAATTTTAAATACAAAAAAACGGTTTTTAATTAAATTTATTTCTACAATCACTTGTATGCTGCTAAAAGTAATTATATATTTGTAAAAATGTATTTCAGATATATAAAAATGTTTTTTAAACAGGTAGTTTGGTTTTGAAGTTGAATGTAAAGATTGTTAGAGATGGAAGATGTTTTGATAGGTCAAAAATTTGGCCAGTCCCTGAAAGGGAGAAATTTTGTTAAGCAGCAGCAGCCAACCAAGGTCGTCTTTTTGTATCAGCAAAAAGATAATTTTAAGAAGAGAATAATGAAGAGGACTTTTGACCTGGTCATTTCTCTTTTCACACTTGTCTTTGTAGTTTCCTGGTTATTTCCTGTGATTGCGATACTGATTAAACGGGATTCGAAAGGCCCGGTATTTTTTAAGCAGTTGCGTCATGGAAGGGGTAATAAGAAATTTTATTGCTACAAATTCAGGACTATGGTCAAAAACGATGAAGCAGATACCAGGCAAGCTACTCAAGGTGATGCAAGGATCACTAAAATTGGAAAGTTCTTGAGGAAAACAAGTCTGGATGAGTTGCCTCAGGTTTTTAATGTGATTCTGGGTGAGATGTCCATTGTTGGGCCCAGACCACATGCGGTACCTATGAACCTGGAGTTTGCCAAGGAAATTGAAAATTTCATGCAACGGCATCAGGTAAAGCCCGGAATCACCGGACTGGCACAGAGCAAAGGGTATAGAGGAGAGATTTCCTCATTTCAAGAGCTTTATTCCAGGTTCAGATTGGATTTCTTTTATGTAAAAAAATGGTGTCTGATTTTTGATATTAAAATTGTGATTGAAACAGCTATTTCTTTAGTGACCAAGAATCAAAAGGCATATTGATTCTTGATAGCCTGTACTTTGGCTATTCAAAAGAAACAAAAAAACCGATACCTGTTGTCTGGTTTACTTTTTTTCAAGGCACTTATTTGTATTTGGTTCGATGTTTGCTGTGGTTGGTCGATTTATGGAAGTAAAAGTAGAAAGTATTGGTGTAAATGGGGTATGAGTTATTTAGGTAGTATACCGGTAGGATTTGAAAACTCAATTTACTCCTTACAATTACCAAAGTATTGTAAATGAAATTAAAATTATTATGCAAAGTTCTTATTGTTCTGATAATTAAGTAATTTGCGGTTCCTTTGGTGGATTAATGTTTTAAAAAATAATTGTTTAGCTTTTTCGCCAGTAATAAAATTACGGTGAGTAAAATCGATGTAACAGTCTTATTATTTTATGAAAAAATTTACTTTATTTAACAGCTTGGTTTTTATGGTTTTGTTTTTTGGCCTGATGGGTTGTGCAAAAAGGAATCTGGTGTATTTCAGTGATATAGAGTCAGGTTCTGATTTTTCTACTGAAATTGAGGATTTTCCAGAGCCCAAAATACAAAAAGGTGATTTGTTGAAAATTACCGTCAGCAGTCTTAGTGCAGAATCCAATTTATTATTCAATGCCGGAGTAATGTCCTCCGCCGAAGATGGAAGGATGATGAATGCTGCAGTACCCATCAACGAAGGATATCTGGTGGATAAAGACGGGCAGGTTAATTTTCCTGTTTTAGGTAAGATTGGCTTGGAAGGATTAACAAAAGAGGAGGCCATTGAAAAAATGGCACAACGATTGGAGGAATATGTTAAAGACCCAATCGTTAACCTTCAATACCTTAACTTTAAGATTACGGTAATTGGTGAAGTCTCCAATCCCAATACTTTCACACTGGAATCTGACCGAATTACCATTTTGGAAGCTTTGGGGCTTGCAGGAGATATGACAGAATATGGAAAGCGTGAGAATGTATTGATTATCAGGGATGAAGGTGGAGTACGGCAGGCAGTAAGATTGAATCTGAATGACAGGGCAATTTTGAATTCACCTTACTTTATGTTGCATCAAAATGATGTCATTTACGTTGAACCAGATAAGATCAAGGCAGTACAGGCAAGCACCAATCAACGTACTTTTGCGGTGTTGGGTTTGCTAGTCTCAGTTGGCGTTTCGCTTCTGTTTAACTTACGCTTCTACTTAGAATAAGATATAATATTATGAAAATGTCGGACATGTTGATGGATGATTTTCAACCTAAGGAGGTTGAGAATACGGATTATAAATACCTGATCATGAAATACCTGAAATATTGGTATTTATATATTTTGGGTGTTGTCTTCTGCTTTGGTTTGGCCTATGTGTATTTTCAGTATGCCACTCCGGAATATCCTGTTGGGGCTACGATTTTGATCAATGGTAACAAGGGATCTGATTTTTCCCAAAATGCGGTTTATTCAGAATTGGAAACCTACCAATCCGTAAAGACGGTAGAAAATGAAGCGGAGGTTTTGAAATCTGTTAGCCTGATGTACGAGGCGATCCGAAAACTTGATTTAAATGTATCTTACTATGTTAAAGATAATTATTTCAGGGATAAGGAGATTTTTGGGGCTCAGTTACCGATAAAAGTTAACCTGGACGAGTATGATTCTGCTGCTTTTTTTAATAAGGACATGTTGACCAGGTTTAAAGTTCATGTCCTGGATGAGAATAATTTTCAACTGGAGAATGAAGAGGAAAAGACTTCCAACCATGAGTTTGGTGAAAAGCTGGCCTTTCCCTTTGGAGAGCTATCCATAGAACGTCTCAAGGATATGGAATATCCAAGTACCGTAATAATCAATTTTAATAATCCCTATTCCATACCTGGCAGGTACAGCGGTAAATTGGATGTGATGATTGTCAATAAACTGGCCAGTGTGGTACGGCTGAGTTTTACCGATCCGGTCCCTCAAAAGGGGGTTTTGGTGTTGAACAATCTCATTGATGCTTACAATAAAGAAGCGATTCTTAATAAAAATCAAACCGCCAAAAACACCATAGATTTTATCAATGAGCAGTTAGACTCTGTGACAAAAGATTTAAGGCAAATTGAATCTCTAGTTGAAAACTATAAAAAGGAAAATAAAATTACCGAATTGAGTAACGATGCCCAGCAGTATGCGTCCAATTTCAATGAAGGAAAAGAACAGCTTGCGGAGTATTCGATTCAGTTGGATGTTTTGACATCAATTGAAAATACCCTTATGAATCAGCAGGAAGATTATCAAGCCGTTCCGAGTTCATTGAGTATTGAGGATCAGACACTCATGTCCTACATTACCCAGTTCAATGAATTGAATCGGGATAGGGAAAGAATGCTCCGAACCACACAGCCGGGCAGTCCTTTGATTATAGAAAAAGACCAGCAATTGCGTACGGTTCGAAGAAACATTCTAGAGAACATTAAAAATATTAAGTCAAGTATAGAGATTGCCAGAAATAACCTTTTGGCAAGAACAACAGAGGTAGAAATTCAAAGCGGCAAAGTACCTGAGATTGAGCGGAAATTATTGGAAATAAACAGGCAACAGGCTATCAAGCAGGAGCATTACCAGTACCTGGTCAAAAAGAGAGAAGAAGCCGCCATGTCCCTGGCAGCCACCACCGTGAGCAATTCCCGGATCATTGATCCGGCCATGGCAGGAAGTAAACCCTCAAAGCCCCACAAAATGTTGATATTAGGATTTGCCTTTTTCCTGGGCTTTGGAGGGCCTCTTGGATTGGTGTTTGCTTATTATCAGCTCAATACAAAAATAAAGGTGAAAAGGGATGTTACCTCGAAAACCAGTATTTCAATTTTGGGAGAAGTATCCCACCATGATAAGAAAATTCCGATTGCTATTTCCAAAGGGGTAAGGACACCTGTGGCAGAACAATTTAGGTTAATCCGGACCAACCTTCAGTTTGCCTTGCCCAATAAGGATAGGAAAGTAGTGCTGGTTACCTCAAGTACAAGTGGTGAAGGGAAGACTTTCTTCGCACTCAATCTGGGCGTAAGCATGAGCCTTGCAGATAAAAAAGTGGTTGTATTGGAATTTGACCTGAGGAAGCCCTTGCTTCTGGAGTACCTTGGAATGACAGCTAAAATGGGTATATCTGATTATCTGCAAAATGACTCGCTAACCATATCCGACCTTATCGTAAAAAGCAATAATCTTCCCGATAACCTGGATATTATTGGTTGCGGGACCTTACCTGATGATCCCTCCGAATTAATGCTTCTTCCTAAAGTGGGATATTTTCTTGATAAGTTGCAGGAAATGTATGATGTCATTATCATCGACTCAGCACCTGTTGGTCAGGTGGCTGATGCTTTTTCACTTTCCAAATTTTCGGATATTACCACCTATATCATGAGGTACAATTACACCACCTCAGAGATGATTGATTTTATCAATGAAAATAAAAAGGAGAAAAAACTTAAAAACCCTGTGATTGTTTTAAATGATGCCAAGACCAAACTGAGTTATGGCTATGATTATTATCAAAAGGGAGATATTAAGAAGAAAAAACGCACGGTTTACAAAAAAATGGCCAATAAAGTATAGTTAATTTTTACTTTATTTGAGAGGGAAAGTTTTTTTATATGAAGGATCAATTTGCTTCGCTTTATCTATTCATCAGTAAGGCGATCAATAAAGGGCATAAAAGAAGTGTGAAGGCCAAAAAGAATATCCTGGCTTCTTTTATGATTAAAGGGGGAAGTATAGCCATAAGCCTGATATTGGTGCCATTGACAATTAATTATGTTAATCCAACCAGTTATGGAATATGGCTAACCCTTAGTTCTATGGTGGGTTGGTTTGGCTTTTTTGATATTGGCTTCGGTCATGGTTTAAGAAATAAACTGGCTGAAAGTATTGCAAAGGAAGAATTCGTTCTAGCAAGGAAATATGTCAGTACTACTTACGCCATTCTCAGTTTGATCATAGGTGCTGTCCTGGTTTTATTTCTGGGAATAAACCCTTTTTTGAATTGGGCGAGAATTTTGAATACCCCTGCGGATTTGGGAGAAGAGCTTGGGGCCGTGGCCTTGATCGTTTTCACTTTTTTCTGCCTGCAGTTTGTGCTGAAGTTGATTACTACGGTATTGACAGCAAACCAGGAACCGGCAAAGGCCTCATTTTTTAATTTTTTAGGGAGTTTATTTTCTCTTCTCGTAATTTTTATCCTCACAAAGACAACGGAGGGGAACTTGGTTTATTTGGGTGCCTCCTTGAGTTTTACCCCGGTATTGGTACTGACCTGTTCCAGTATTTGGTTTTATACGCATGACTATAAGCGCTACGCTCCTGCTTTTAAGCTGGTGGACTTTAGCCTGGCAAGAGATTTAATGTCTTTGGGAGCCAAATTTTTTATCATTCAGATTGGGGCTCTGGTGCTTTTCAGTACAAATAATGTGATCATTACCCAACTTTTTGGCCCGGAAGAAGTTACGCCATTTAATATAGCTTTTAAGTTATTTTCCATTATCACTATGGGATTTGGAATCGTGGTGACTCCCATGTGGAGCGCTTTCACGGATGCATATGTCAGGGAAGAGTATGGATGGATCAAAAACACCCTTGCCAAGATGAGGAAAATATGGTTTTTGGCCATACTTGCATCGGTAGGCATCTTATTTGCTTCTCCTTTTCTATATGATATTTGGGTAGGAGATACTGTGAAAGTCCCATTTGAACTTTCTATTGCCATGTGTCTTTATGTAATAGTAGCTATTTGGCAGACCATGCATGTGTTTTTCCTGAATGGGATAGGGAAAATCAAATTGCAATTGTACCTGGTATCCATTACGGCTTTATTAAATATTCCATTGGCCATTTTTCTAGGGAAGATGTTCGGGTTGGTGGGTATAACCATGACCAGTGCCTTGATTTTTGGCACCATGGGGATCGTGTTTTCCATACAGACACATAAAATATTAAATAAAACAGCTAAAAATATTTGGAACGAATGAATGTTTTCAAACCGGTATTGAATTTTATTTCCAACCTGTATTACCTGATCAAGGTGTCAGCCAAAAACGAGAAGGTACATTGGGAAATATTGGGAAGCAACCTGATCAACAGCCAAATTCATCCGAAAGCAAGGGTTTTCAAATACCATGTACTGAGCAATACCAAAGTAGATTTAGGATCTTACATTTCATTAAACGCAAGAATTTATAATACATCCATAGGGAAATTTTGTTCCATTGGGCCAAATTTGGTCAGTGGATGGGGTGTTCATCCCATCGATGGAATTTCTACTTCTCCAGTTTTTTATTCAACGAGCTGTCAGGTTGGTTTTACTTATTGTAAGAAGACAAAAGTGAAGGAACTAATTCCTATAACCATTGGAAATGATGTTTTTATTGGTGCCAATGTGACCATTCTTGATGGGGTTACCATTGGTGATGGCGCAGTGATAGGGGCAGGGGCAGTTGTCAGTAAAGATATTCCTCCCTACGCAGTAGCGGTTGGCTGTCCCATTAAAATCATCAAATACCGCTTTGATGAAAAAACCATTGAAGGATTATTAGCGTCCAGGTGGTGGGATCAGGATGAAGCAACCCTGATGAAAGTCGAGGAAATGTTTTACGATGTTGAAAAATTTCTTAAAATAGAATCTCAAACTACTGAAAAATAAGGATTTATTGTGAATCAATCCAACCAAATATTGTTGTACAGAGAATTTACAGCATACCTGGACAAAAAAATGGTTATTTTTTGGACCTGTGTTGCCATATATGGGATCGGATCTGCTTTTACCGCAACCTATGCCACAGGTATGATAAAGGTGATTCAGTTGATCCAGGCCTTTGCCATTTTAGGTATCATATATGCTGTAGCTACCACCGTTCAATTTTCTGTAAAAAATTATTTTTTAAGGATTACACTATTCATTTACATCATGTACTCGATTTTTATCTTGTTTCATGGCTATGATTATACCTATGAGTTTACAAAAAGATTGTTTTTTTCCAGTTTTATCAAATATTTCTTTCCCTTAATTCTTTTAATACCTAAAAATTTAAAATTTTATTCCAGGATTTTTGATATTATCGTCATTTATTCGATAATGTTTATTTTATTGAATGCTGTTTACGCAGACCTTGTATTTACCCATTATGATCAGAATGTTCAACAAAAATTTACCTTTGAAGGATTTTTTAAACATTTGGGTGTACCTGTTTCCTTCTTGCTATTTACCTATATATACCATAGTAAAAACCGAAATATCCTGGCATTCATTGTTCTGCTGATGATTATCGGGATCTCAACCTTTAAAGCCAGGCGGGCAATCATGGTGCTATCCACCTCTCATTTACTGATTTTTATGGTGATTTTCTATTTTAAATCGAACTATAAGCTGGTAATGAGTGGTGTTCTTGCATTATTTATTGGAGTTTTAGCCGTTTATGGACCGAAATTTTATCAGGAGAATAAATATACCTATTTTGGAGAATTGAATGAAAGGGGAATGGAGGATACCAGGACAGGTGTAGAGGTGGCCATGGCCAGGGATTTTGGGCCCGTAGATTGGGTAATTGGAAGAGGGATTAATGGTAAATATTGGTGTCCTAATATTGACATGAACGACTCCTCCGGATACCGTACAATGATTGAAACGGATTACCTGAATATCATTCTGAAAGGAGGGGTGGTTTATTTGGGATTGATTTTTCTAATGGCTATACCGGCAGCATTTAAGGCTTTCTTTTTTTCAAAGAATCTTTTGTCTAAAGTGGCTGCAATCTGGATTGTGTTGTGGATTTTATCGCTATATCCATTAAATGTTTTTAATACTGATCTGAATCACATGCTTCTATGGATTTCAATTGGGATTGGTTATTCTAAGGATCTCAGAAATATGTCTGATGAAGACATTAAAGCAGGTTTTTCAGGATGATTTTTTTACTTTTAAAATTAAATTTTATTGTTTAAAAATTTTATAATGAAAGATTTCCCAAAAGTTTTGATATTGAACCAACCTTTTAATAATATATCGGGTGGAGGGATTACCCTGTCCAATTTATTTAAAGGCTGGCAAAAGGATAAACTGGCAGTAGTCTGTCTCGGGAATCTTCTGAATGAACAAACCCAATTGGAAGCCTGTGATCAGTACTACCAATTGGGTCACAAAGAGCATATCTGGCAGTTTCCATTGAGTCTGCTCAAGAGAAAATATGAATCTGGCCCCGTCACCATTAATAAAAGGGAAAAGAAAGTAAAGACGCTGCAAAAATCACCTTTGAGGGAAAGGTTGCTGAAGGAATATATAAATCCTTTTTTAAAATGGATAGGTGTGTTGAATTGGGCATCCAGACTACAACTATCTCCGGAGCTTTGTCGTTGGCTAGATGCCTATGCTCCTGATGTGATTTATGCGCAGGCCCAAAGGAGGGAAGCTGTAGTGTTCTGCCGGTTGGTTCAGCAATATCTAAATAAGCCCATGGTTTTCCACATGATGGATGATTGGCTGGAAGTATTACCAGGAGAGGGGATATTGGGTAAGTATTGGCACAGAAAAATTGAAGGAGAATTCATGGAAATGCTTGCCTGTTGTGACAGGCATTTCAGCATAAGCGAACCGATGGCAAAGGCCTACCAAGAACGGTATGGCTTTCAATTTCAAACTTTTCATAACCCAATTGAATTGGAGTTTTGGAGCAAGAGTCAAAGGAAAGACTATTCATTTGGGGATAAAATTCAAATTCTTTATGCGGGTCGTATGGGCATGGGAATTCAGAGTTCATTGGAAACCATGGCGCAATGTCTGGAAGAACTTAATCAAAACAGGGAACGGCAAATTGAACTTGTCCTACAGGTCGGTAAGAAACCGTCATGGGCCGACAGGTATTCCTGCATGGTACACAGGGGATTTGTCCCTTATGAAGAATTGCCGGATAGGTTTGCTGCAGCGGATATTTTAATTTTACCTTACGATTTTACGGCTTCCGCTACGGCCTTTATCAAATATTCCATGCCTACCAAGGCTTCTGAGTATATGATTTCAGGAACCCCTGTATTGGTATTTGCCCCTGAAGATACCGCTCTGGTCAGTTATGCCTTGGATCATCATTGGGCAAAAGTGGTCACAAAAAACCAGGTCAGGGAATTGAGGTCAGCATTGCTTGAACTCATTGATAACGAGGATTTACGCCGGGAAATTGCGAGGTCGGCCATTCAATTAGCAGGAGAAAGACATGATGCGGTGAAGGTAAGAGCAGCCTTCAGGAAAGAAATTAATGCATTGACCCATTCAATCAGGACCACAGCGAGACAAGTGTAATTATGGCAGCCATTTTTTTGTATCCCAAGATTGATAAAATGATAGGATCACCCAACCCATACATCCTGAATTTTCAAGACGCATTGTCAAAAAATCACCGGGTTGTGAATGCCAGGTCTCCGAACAGGGGAATCCTGAACTTTTTCTTGTTCTTTTTTTCAGCAGACACATTTATCCTTAACTGGCCTGAGACACTGCCGGAAAAAAAATTCGGGAATATTCAGCAAGGGCTTTTCAGGGTTTTTCTTTGGTTTAAGAAAACATTTAAAAAGAAAATTATTTGGGTTTTGCACAACAAGGGTTCCCACCATAAGGGAGAAAATGCTACTACCCGACAGATGTTTGATATGCTGATGGTGCATTCTGATTTTATCATAACCCACTCCCACGCAGGTGATGAATTTGTGGGAGAGGTGTATCCGGAGCACCGCCATAAGGTACATGTAATCCCGCATCCCATTAAGGGTCTCCTGGGTAAGGGCAGGTATCATCCTGAAAATAAAAAATATGATTTTTTGATTTGGGGAAGTGTTTTCAGGTACAAGGGGATCGATCGGTTCCTTCAATTTTGTCATTCTTCTTCTGCATTGAAAAAGGCAAAAATTCTAATCGTAGGTAAGTGTAAGGACCTGGAATACAAGCAGGAAATTCTTTCTATATTGCCTGAAAATGCTGAATTTAGGGACGAGTTGTTGAGTTTGGAGGAAATTGCTGTTTTTGCAGATCAATCCCGGTTTACCCTGTTTACCTATAACTCCAAGACAGTGATCAGCTCAGGGTCATTAATTGATGCCATCAGGATGGGAGCGGTGGTCGTGGGTCCAAATCATGGTGCTTTCAAGGATTTGAAAAAATATGATTTCATGCGGACTTTTGGTGATTTTGAAGACATCCCCCGGATGATGGAGGGATTTGATGAAGATGGTAAGAAAATAGAACGGGACAGGTTACTATTTATGAAAGAAAACACCTGGGAAAATTTTGTGAAAAAATTAGAACAGATCACAGGTATTTAAAATATTATTTAATTTATTCTTTAAAGGCAATGAAACAAGTAATTCAAAATTTTAAGACTGGGCAATTGTATGTAGATGAAGTACCGGTACCCGCCATTTCGGAAGGAATGGTATTGGTAGAGAATGAGTATTCATTGATCAGTGCCGGTACAGAAAGAAGTACCGTAAAAGTAGCCCAGGCAAATTTATTGGGAAAAGCCAAACAGCGGCCAGACCTGGTATCTCAAGTGATTCAGAATATTCAAAAAGAAGGCTTATCAGCGACCATCAGTAAAGTCAGGACCAAGCTGGATTCATTAAAAGCCTTGGGATACAGTACTTCAGGAAGGGTGATTGCGTCGATGGATACCAAGGGTTTATTCAAGCCTGGAGACAGGGTAGCTTGTGCCGGAGCTGACTATGCTTCCCATTCAGAGGTAATCTCTGTGCCCCAAAACCTGGTCACTAAAATTCCGGATGAAGTAAGCTCGGAAGAGGCAGCATTTACCACCTTAGGCGCCATTGCCTTGCAAGGTGTCAGGCAAGCCGATCCCCGATTGGGAGAAAAAGTTTGTGTGATAGGTCTGGGACTTTTAGGGCAGCTTACTGTCCAATTGCTCAAAGCCAATGGCTGTGGGGTGTTTGGTATTGACATGTCGGATCAATTGATAGCCTTATCCAAGGAGTCAGGAGCAAATCAGGCGCTTAACCGCAATGATTCCAACCTGATCAGTGCCTGTGAAAACTTCACCAATGGTAGGGGGTTTGATTCCATCATCATTACAGCTGCTACACCTACCAACGATCCCATTGTTTTATCTACAGAAATAGCTAGAAAAAAAGGAAAAATCATCGTGGTAGGGGCTGTGAAAATGGATATTCCCAGGGAACCATTTTTCTATAAAAATGAACTGGAACTAAAAATTTCCTGCTCTTATGGTCCTGGAAGATATGATGTGGACTATGAGGAGCTTGGAAAAGATTATCCTTATGCCTATGTACGCTGGACAGAACAGCGCAATATGGAGGCTTTTTTGGATCTTATTGCAGGGAAAGCCATTGGTATTAAACCCCTGATTACCCATGTATTTGATATTGCCGAGGCCGAAAAGGCCTATGATATCGTAATGGGAAAGGTCAAAGAGCCTCATATTGGGATTTTATTGAAATACGAAACAAATACCAATAAACTACAATCCAGGACAGAGGTAAACCAGGAACCCATCAAGGAAATCAATACAGGTTTTATCGGGGCAGGTAGTTTTGCACAAAGTTACCTGATACCCAATGTGAAATCCTGGGGAGGATCCCTGGACGGGGTGGTTACTTCCAAAGGAATTACTTCTAAAAGTGTATTGGACAAGTTTAAGTTTAATTTTTGTTCATCAGATGCAAAGGATGTACTTGAAAAACAGGAAATCAATACTGTATTTATTGCTACCCCTCATGTTTCCCATTCCTCTTATGTGATCAATAGTCTGAAAGCCGGCAAAAGTGTATTTGTAGAAAAGCCACTAGCCATGAATATGGAACAGCTAAAAGAGGTGGTTCAAGCTAAAAGGGCTTCTGAAAAGCCTGTGATGGTAGGTTTCAACCGACGCTTTGCACCTGTGGCAGAAGAACTCAAAAAGGAATTTGAAAACACAGGAGAACCTATGGTAGTCAATATCCGTGTGAATGCAGGCTTCATACCAAAAGACCATTGGTCTCAAATTCCTGAAATAGGAGGAGGCAGAATTGTTGGAGAAGTATGTCATTTTATCGACCTGATGCAATATTTTACGGGAGCAGATCCGGTTCGGGTTTTTGCAGAGTCTATCAATACTTCCAATGAGCAAATTACTTCTGCAGATAACGTGGCCATCACCCTTAAATTCAGTAACGGATCCGTAGGTAACCTTACCTACCTGGCCAATGGAGACAAATCATTGCCTAAGGAAAATATTGAAGTTTTTTCGGGTGGCAAAGTGGGCATTATCCATGACTTCAGAAGTGGTAGCATTTACAAGGATAATAAGCAGGTTAAATTGAAATCTGTTGGTAAAGGTCATAAGGAGGAAGGTTCACCGCTTTCTGGAGCAGGTAAAAGCAGGCAAAGGGAGTCCGATTCCATTTGAATCTATCTGTCTGACTACCCTGAGTACCTTTAAGATTCTGGACAGCCTTTCTACCGGTCTTCCACAGCAAATAAACCTGGAAGAGATTCATTCCTGAGCATGATAGAAAAAGGGTTGATTTTCAACCATTGACAAAATGGTAAATGATTGATAGGGTATTAAAATACATCAAATATTGGACTCCGGTAGAAATTAAAAATTTCTACCGGAAGTTAAAGAGAAGGTATGAACGTAAGGTAAAGCTTTCCAGGGAGGATAAGATCCCCCTTAGTCTTGGAGCTTTTGAAGGTATCTTACGGAATAGTTTGGAGATTGCTGAAGGAGATACCCTCATTATTCACTCCAGCTTTGGGAATATGAATGCAGGATTTTCTCCACAGGAAGCTGTTGATGTTTTGAAAAAAGTGGTCGGAGACTCAGGTAACCTGATGATGCCATTTTACCCTACAGGCCATGCCTATTATTGGATCCAGGAAGGGGAGATTTTTGATGTTTACAAGTCCAGGTCCTGTATGGGTATATTGACGCAAACTTTTAAAGAAGCAGAAGGTGTGAAACTCAGTCCTCATCCGGTAAAAGCCCTGGCAGTCTGGGGTAAGGACAGGGATTGGCTGATCCAGGAGCACCATCAGTCCAGTTACCCCTATGATGTCCATAGCCCTTACTATAAATCCAGGCTATTGCCCGGTAGCAAGACTCTTGGTCTGGGAGTGGAAATAAATTCTTTTTTTCATTCCTGTGAAGATTTATTTTTGAAGGATAAACTTGAAATCTATTCTGATAAGCTATTTACCGGCAAATTGAATTATTACGGGGAAATGCTCACAGTAGATACTTTCTTGCACCAGCCTGAAAAGGTCAATTCAATCGTATCTGCCTGTCATTTCCTTAAGGAGACCAAATGTCCCGGTTATATTTCCTTTTCCTCTAAAGGAGCACCCTATTATTCGGTCAGCAATGAAGCCGTGTACCTGCATTCCAAAGAATTATTGCAGAAGGGGGTTTCAAGAACAACTTTTTCCCAACAAAACAGCAATTGATGGCAATGGAATTTGTAATCTACACGAATACAGTGTGGGATAGTCCACCAAGGTCCAGACACCAGCTGGCACAAGCCTTATCTGACAAATACAAGGTTACGTTCGTATCTTCGAATGTGAAAGGAAGTCCGGGGATGGAAATTAAGCAGGTAAAGGAAAACTTCCAGGTAATGATTCCTTCCTTTCCTATCAGTCGCAGGATCAGGTACAGGATGCCGGTAGTAAATGAAATGTACCAACTTTGGTTATTCCCAAAACTAAAAAGTCATTTTAAGGGAAAAGAAGTAGTTTTGATTTGCTCGGATTTTGGTGGACACCTGATTGGCCGTTATTTTGAAAAATTCATCTATTTTGCCAGTGATGATTACATCAACAATGTGAAAGTTCCGGCACTTGTAAAAGCCTATACCATTTTTACTCAAAAGCGGCTATTGAAAACAGCTACCTTTTCTTTGGCAACGGCAAAGAAATTGGTGGATGATTTTCGGAAGGTCAACCCCAGGTCTTTTGAACTACCTCTGGGAGCACCTGATTTCTCAAAATTTAATGCAGCACCTGTGCAGCAAAGGACAAGGGATGGAAAATTGAAGGTAGTCTTATTGGGATTTATCGATAAAAAGAAAACGCCACTTGGCTTAATGAATGCCATACTCGGAATAGAGCATTCAGAACTTCATCTTATTGGGCCAATTGCTGACGATTTTCTTGATCACCTTTCTTCAAAAGAGAGGGTGGTGGCGCATGGAGTCATGACGGGAGATGTCTTGCATCAACAATTGATTCGAATGGATGTGGCCATTGCACCCTACTATATGGACGATCCGAACACGGGAAGAACGCCAAATAAAATGTGGCAGTATCTGGCAAGCGGAAGACCGGCTGTGATCACCAATCTGTTGAATGTCAGACATTGGCATTTTCCGGAAGGAACTGTTTACAAGGCGAATGATGATAAAGAATTTGTAGCATGTATCAAAAAGGCCTACGAGGAGGATTGTCAGGAGCTGATCAGGGAAAGGATTTTGCTTGCAGCCAATAATTCCTGGACTGCCAGGGCAGAAAAGCTTTTGGGATATATTGAAAATAATTTTTAAAATGAAAGAAAATCAAACAAGCGTTTCACACTTGATCCTGACCCTGGATTATGAATTATATGGTGATGGATCGGGAAGTGTATTTGACACCATGATTTATCCTACAGTGGATTTTTTGAAGGTTTGCAAAAAACATGGTATAAAGTCCACCATTTTTTTTGAAGTGATGGAGTACCTTCGGATGAAAAAGGAATGGGAGTCCGGGAATTCCATGGGCTATACAAAAAATCCGGTTGAGGCCATAGAAAGTCAAATCCGGCAGGCCCACCAGGAGGGTCATGATATTCAACTGCACATTCACCCACATTGGGTAAATGCCGAATTTTCTGACGGTAAATGGCGTCCGGATCACAAGTATTGGAAACTGACTAAGGTACCCCTTCAGGCTGATGAAAATTTTCCAATTAGTTTGGAAAACCTGATCGCTACAGGAAAAACGGGGATTGAGTCGCTGATCAGGGAGGTGGACCCAGGTTATGATTGTAATATTTTCCGAGCAGGTGGTTTTAGTCTAACTCCCTCCACAGAGGTAGTAAAGGTTTTACTTAAATTGGGTTTCATTGCCGATTCTTCGGTGATCCCAGGTGCCTTTATAGATAATGAATTCTATAGTTATGACTTCCGCCACCTATCTTTGGATAACCCCTACTGGATGGTAGATGAAGCGGTGGAAAAGCCTGCCCAGACAACGAAAGGATTGGTAGAAATACCCATATTTTCAAAGGCAATTACCAGATTCAAGAAGTATGACAGGCAACGGATCCGGGTAGCTTTAAGAAATAAAAATTCAAATATGGTAAAGATCAAGGATAAGGTGGAGGGGAGAAGTTCTATTTGGGGCAAGGTGAAATTCTTTCTGGAAAAGGAGCACCTTACTTGGGACTTTTGTTTGTTTTCTAAAGGAAAGATGCAACAATTTTTGCGCTACGCAAGGAGTTTTGCCCAAAAGTCCGGAGTTGGATTTCATCCATTTGTGTTAATCGGACATTCAAAAGAGTTTATTCATTCCGAAACATTTGAAAAGTTTGTTGAATCGAACAGAAGTATCTTGCAGTTTTTGACACTTAAAGATGCTGTAACTAGAATTCACCAAAACTATGTAAAAACAGATAATCAGACCACAAATAATGCCATCAGCTAAAACGAATACTTCTCGCCAACTTTTAGATTCCTTCACGGATCTGGAAAACTTTTGTCAGCAGGAAGGGTACAAAGGATATGACCCGTATGACAGTTTGAATAGCAAGCTATTTCAAAATCTGCCCTTGCTTCCCAAATCAAGGATAGCCAAGTTGGCCTGGACACAATTTTTCAAAAGGGCACCGGTAAACCTGAGGCCATTGGTAGGTGTTCCGAAAGAATACAATCCGAAGGCTATGGGCCTTTTCCTATCCGGTTATAGTAATCTTTATAGCATAGCTCCCGATCCGAAATTATTGGAAAAAGTTTACTTTTTCGGGGATAAGATACTGGAACTGCAGAGCAAAGGTTGGAGTGGAAGTTGCTGGGGATATAATTTCGATTGGCAGGCAAGGGCCTTTTTTCAGCCAAAATATACCCCTACTGTTGTTGCTACCACATTTGTTTCCTGTGCCTTGCTGGATGCATATGAGATTACTCATAAGCAGGAATATTTCGATGCCGCAAGAAGTGCATGTGATTTTGTGTTAAAGGACCTTTACAGAACCTACGATGATAAGGGAAATTTTTCTTTCTCCTATTCTCCATTGGATAAAAGTGTCGTTTTCAATGCTTCACTCCTTGGCGCCAGGTTGTTGAGTAGGGTTTATCATTACACAAGGGAGGAAGAACTTTATCAGGAAGCCAGAAAGGCCGTGGATTTTGCCTGCGGGTACCAGCAGGAAAATGGGGCATGGAGTTATGGAACCTTGCCTTTCCACCAATGGGTTGATAATTTTCACACAGGATATAACCTGGAGTGCCTTTCTGATTTCACCAGATACACGGATGATAAGAGCTTCGATGGGTATTTGAAAAAAGGATTTGATTATTATATCCAAACATTTTTCACTCCTGAGGGAGTATCCAAATATTATAACAATAGTACCTACCCTGTGGATATACACGCACCAACACAGTTGATTATCACTTTGGATAAGTTGGGCAACTTTGAGGAGTACAAGCACCTTGCAGAAAAGGTTATGACCTGGACCATTGACAATATGCAATCTTCAGAGGGATATTTTTATTATCAGATAAATAAGTACTTTACATCCAAAATACCCTATATGCGCTGGGCACAGGCCTGGATGTTTGTGTCGTTTACAGTATGGTTTAAAAATGACGTTTCGGTCTATGCTGGTTCGGGGAGCATAAATTGAATAAATTGATCGATTTTAAACTTAAAGCTGGACCCCAAATGAAGAAGTGGAATGTTTTTTGGTTAAAAAAACCCATAAAGAGAATCACTAATTTATCCTGATGAAATTGAGCATGACGTACCCGTCGCATACCGGGATGAATTTAAGGCATGCGAGATTCCATGTGACCACTAAAAGACAATTATAAACACATGAAAAATGTGAAAAGAATTCAAATTTGTAACGTGCCGGTAGACTCTCTAACCATGGAGCAAACGGTGCGACTGATTGATCAAAGCATAGAAAAAAAAGAAAACCTTCACCATGTGGTGGTCAATGCGGCGAAACTGGTCAATGCTCAAAAAGATTCTGAACTCAGAGCTTCGATTGTAGATTGCGATATTATCAATGCGGATGGGCAGTCTATTGTTTGGGCCGCAAGATTTTTGAAGCAGCATTTACCGGAGCGGGTAGCCGGTATTGATTTGATGGAAAATCTCGTAGCTCTTGGAGCAAAAAAGGGGTACAAGATTTTTTTTCTGGGAGCAAAAGAGGATATTGTAGCCAAAGTTGTTCAGAAGTATACCAAGGCATATGGTGGACATATCATTGCAGGGTATAGAAATGGTTATTTTGGTAAAGAAGAAGAGGAGGGAATAGCCCATCAAATCAAGGAGTCAAAGGCTGATATCCTATTTGTTGCCATAAGCTCCCCTAAAAAGGAAATATTTTTAAACAAATATAAAGACATCATGCAGGTACCGTTTATTATGGGAGTTGGGGGTAGTTTTGATGTGGTTTCTGGTAAAATCAAAAGAGCACCACTGTGGATGCAGAATATAGGACTGGAGTGGTTTTACAGGACCATGCAGGAGCCGGGAAGGATGTGGAAGAGGTACCTGACCACTAATTTGGCTTTTGTCAAAATGCTGTATAAAGAAAGAATGAAACTGAACCGTCAGGCCTAATCAACATTGAAAGTTATTTTTTAGATAAATAAGGATGAGTGCAGAAAAGCCAAGGTTATTATTAGTTAATAACTATTCGATGGAAAATGCTTATGAACTGTGGAAAAAGGGAAACAGTGGGAGCCACCATGTCTGGGGAAAAATAGAACTGGAAAAAAGGGGGAAAGTGGAGGTCATCATTTTTCCTCATGAAAAATATACTTTTTTAAATAAGCTTGGCAAAATAATTGGCATCAAACATTTGGACCAGCAGGTAAGAATCTTGGGACATTCTAAGGCTTATGACATATTATATGCGCCCTATTCTTTATCCAATACCCGGTTTCTGCTTCTTTTGAAATTTTTAGGGCTTTATCGAAAACCCATTTTGGTGACGGTTCACCAACCATTTTTGGGGATGAATTCTAAGAACTCCTTCATCAGGTGGTTGTCAAGGAAAGTTTTGTTACAGTATGATGGGATTCTTTTCCTGAGTGAGAAATTGATGGAAAATACCCTTAAAGCATTAAATATAAAGGATGAAAAGAGCTTGTCAAAGATTGATTCGGCTCAATGGGGGCCTGATATCAATTTTTATCAAAACTTCAAAACCAAAATGCTTAATAATAACGGCGGGTATTTTATCAGTGCAGGACACACTGCCAGGGACTACGTGACACTGATTGAAGCTTTCAGAAGGATGGAACATCAGTTGAAAATATTCTGTACTCCTAAGTCCATGCCTGAGGTAACGGATCTACCAAAGAATGTGACCATTCATTCAGAATTCATTCCCTATGCAGAGTTGATGCAGTTTTATGTCGGAGCCAAAGCAATCCTTATTCCTCTCAAATATCCTGAAAGATTGGAAGGCTGCCAGGGAATGACAAGTTTGCAGGATGTGGTTGCACTTGGAAAGCCCACTGTGATCACCAAAAACCCGTCTATTAATATAGATGCAGCCAGGGAAGGATTTGGCATAACTGTTGCCAAGGGAGATGTAACTGGTTGGGTTGATGCGGTAGAATCACTTGCTAAGGACCGGGCTTCCTTTCAACAGATGGAAGAAAATGCTTCCCGGGTATATCGTGATAAATTCAATTCGGAATTGTTTGCAGATAAACTGGAAAAAGCAGCATTGAAGATCCACAATAAGCACCGAAAATAAAACTATCAACATACATGGCTAACCTATCTTACCTATTAAATGGCATACATGATCAACATTAGATAAATGGTATATGAGATTGTTTGAACTAAGCAACGTGTATTATGAGGAGGAGTCTAACTATAGATTTGAAGACTTAAATGAATCTTTGTTTATTAGGAGGTTGATAGAAGAACTAAAAGAATTTTTGGGACCGCAGTTTTTCAATTATGAATTTTTCATTTATTCTAATCATAAAGTAAATAAAAGAAACCCCGATTCCTTCAAAGACACCATGCCGCCAAGCGGGAACCTTTCGACAAGTCGGAAAAAGGTGCTGCTTTATTTTTCAGACGAAGGAGGATTGGATCCAAGTTTTTATTCCAATAAATATTTTGCCATTTTCAAAGCATATATTGGTGAGAAGGCCCAGGCTTCAAATGTATTCCCCTTGTCTCTGGGATATGTCAATGCTGTACCGGAGTTTCCGGATAAGTCTGTAAAAAATAGAAAATACAATGTGTTTTTTAGAGGTAACCTGAACATGAACCGAATAAATTTTTATCGGACTTTTTCCAAACTCAGGTATTTATTGCCTCCGGAGCGTATCATTACCCATGAATATTACAGGAAGTTGCTGTTGAAAATCAAGAGTGATTTCAGTAATTTTTTCGAAAAATCCATTGTCATATTTAATGATGGATTTAAGGTAGGTTTTTCCCCGGAAAAGTACGGAGAAGTACTTTCGGAATCCAAAATTGTCTTGTGCCCAAAAGGGTATTTCATGACAGAATGTTTCCGGCATTTTGAGGCGATGAGAGCAGGATGTATTGTCATTTCAGAACCCCTCCCCGATACCCCATTTTATAAGGATTCTCCAATTATTCAGATAGGCAATTGGGATCAGGGTTTAAAGGTCATCCGTTCACTGCTAGAAGATGAAGAGAGAATGGAAGAAATCCACCAACAAACCCGGCGTTGGTGGATTGAAAAGTGTTCTGAAAAAGCTACTGCCAGCTATATTGCTGAAAGGCTTGATCAATTAGAAAAGCAATAACTGGCTATTTTTGGTATGGTAAAAAAAACTAAGGTTCTTCTAATCAATTCGTATTCATTTGAAAAGATATATCAAAACTGGCAGCAGGGTATCAATCCAAGTCATTATTTGATGGGTAAGATTGAACTTGAGAAATCAGGTGAGTTTGTAGTAGACATTCACCCCAACCAGAAATACAAGTGGCTGGATACCTTGGGTAAATTTTTAAAGATCCCTTACCTGGATCAGCAGTTCAGGGCCTTGTTTGTCCTCAAAAATTATGACCTGATCTATATGCCTTATCCTTTATCCACCAGCCGGTTGTTATCTATTTTAAAAATATTGGGACTAATAAAAACGCCTATGGTTGGGCTGGCACATCAAAATTTTATTTTTTATAAGAAAAAGGATTCCCTATTTAATAAATTTGGGATCATGCGGCTCAAACAATTTGATGCTTTTGCTTTTTTTTCCGAAAGGCTTTTGCAAAAAACTTCAAAAGATTTACAGTTGTCGCAAAAAGAGATGGAAGAAAAGTGTTTTCCAGTCAGGTGGGGTGCCGATTTAGAATTTTACCGAGAAATAAAATCAATGAAATCCCCGAACCACAAACCTTATGCTGTTTGTGCCGGTACGGCAGACAGGGATTATGACATGCTAATCAAAGCCTTTGAAAATATTCCTTTGGATCTGATGATTTATTGCACCCCCAATACAATTCCAAATGCGGATAATTTGCCAGCCAATGTCACGGTAGATACCAGCTGGGTGCCTTATGATCAATTGCTGCAGGCCTATGTAAATGCTGAGTTTATCATTATTCCACTTAAAGAAGAAATAAAAAATAAGGGGAATACTTATGGTTTAACTGTTTTATTGGATGCCATTGCTGTAGGTAAGCCGGTATTGATGACCCAACATCCCTTTTTGGATATAGATTTGGAGAAGGAGAAAATCGGACTTTGGGTAAAGGACAATACCAGTATTGGATGGGCAAAGAAAATCTCACAAATGATCGGTGAAGAAGTGGATCTTCAGGAAATGGGACAAACAGCAAAAGAATTGCATCTTAGTAAATATAACATTGACTTTTTTGCCACCCAAATAGGGGAAGTGTTCCATAAAGTGGCCAAGAGATCCTAAATTTTTTGGTCTTTTAAACAAAAAAATCCCCTGAAGAATATTCCAGGGGATTTTTTTGCATTGAATTCTATTATGGATTGACAATCAGTCTTTGCTTGTCAATTATGTTCTGATCATCACTGATGCTTATCAGGTACATTCCCTGAGATAAATTGTCTACAGGTATGGTATATTGATTTGCTGCAGTTCTGATCCAGTCTAACTCAAACTGACCAACCAATTGACCACTCATATTGTGTATCAATATTCTGCCCTGTCCTATCTCTTGTCCCAGTTCAAGTACAGTCTTATCCTTTGCCGGATTGGGGAAAATCCGATTGTCATTGGCGAAAGGTTCTTCCAGGTATAGGTCCATTTCCTTATACCCACGACCAATCATTTCCTTGTAGCCTCTGCCAAACATCTCCCGGTATCCTCTCAGGTTTGCCCCGGCAGTTCCGCTTTTGGATCCTGAGCCGACTATGGCAATACCCGAAATGCTGGCCCTGTTCTCTTTAGCAATCATTTGCAGGTCCAAAACTCCATCCGTTACTTCAATATTTTCGAATGCCAGTATGGTGGGAGCATTGCCATTTTCAACATAGATATCAAATTCCGCTTTTACCATTTTGTCCTCCAAAAGGATATCAAAGACCCTTCTTCCTACAGTTGCAGATGGACCGCTCAGTCCAAACCAAAGTTCATTATGCATGGTAAGAACGGTATAGGTTCCATTTGGAACAGGAACAGCATATTGAAGATTTTGACCATTCCTCTCTGTTTGAAAGAGCTTTTCCTGTGATGCCGAGCTGTTTTCGAAACGAGAGGAAGTTGAGGTATAATAGGACTTGTTATTTTCTTCAGCAATGAAAACATCACCAGATATTGTCTCGTCGGATTTACCTCCTGTGTTCAGGTAGAAAACATGGTCTGTCCCTACGTTTTCCTGTACCTGTCCAGATTCTTTGAAAATGGCAAGACCTGAAATGGATGCCTGGTTGGCGCTTGCCACCATATCCAGGTTCAACACCCCGTCTTTCACCTCAATCTTCTCGAAAGAGAGTATGGTTTGTTTGTTGTTACTCTCAACAAAAATATCAAAATCATCTTTCACCAGCTTGTCTTCAATGAATATGTCAAATACCCTGTTGCCTGCTTTTTCGGTCGGTCCACCATTTCCATAATGCAATTCATTGTGGTAGGTTTTTAGGGTGTAAACGCCATTCTCAACCGGGATACTGTATTTCAAGACCTCAGCATTTCGGGCATTCTGAAACAACTTGTCATCACTAGCACTGCTATTGGTATAGGTGGAAGAATTACTGAAATAACTCAGGTTATAGTCTGGAATAAAATCTTCTCCACCATAGCTTACGGTCCTGTAATATCCGGTTTTCAATCGCAATACGGGAACCAATTCATAAGCCTCTTCAACGGCATTTCCACTATCTGAAACGATGGACAAACCACTGATAGTTGCCCTGTTGGTAGAAGCACTCATGGCCAGGGCTAACTTTCCATCAGTCACTTGAACGTCCATAAAAGTAAGTTCAAGCGGTTGGTTGCTGTTCTCTACAAATAGATCCAGGTTTTCCTTGACGAGTTTTCCTTCAAGAAGGATGTCAAAAACTCTCCGCCCTTTTGTAGCAGAAGGACCTGCTTGCCCGAAGTACAATTCGTTGTGGTAAGTTTTGACGGTATATGTGCCATTCGGAACGGGAATTTCCAGCGTAAATTGCTCACCGTTTCGTTCTGTTTGAAACAGTGGCTCCTGAAATTTGGTATTGGAATAGGTGTAAGTCTTACCTGAAAATAGGCTGCTTACTGCCTGCTCACCTTCAAAATCAGTTCCTCCATATACGATTTCCTTTTGGGTACCCAAATTTACAAATAGGCTGTAACCTTCGTCTATTTTATCGGTTGGCGTATCTGGTGTTTCTTCATCAGAGGGTATGGTTTCGGCTGTATCTTCATTTTCAATAACGGATACCACCACCTCATCAGACAATCCCGTGCCATTTTCATTATCTATGGCCTGCAAGGAAAGGGTATAAGATCCTTCCTGGCTGGATGCCCAGGTGAATTCGAAAGGGGAAACTGTTGAAGAGGCAAAGGAGCTTCCATTGACCAAAAGGTCAACCCGGGAAATTTCTCCGTCCAGGTCAATAGCCGACCCTTTTACCACCAGGCTCTCACCGACTTTGATTTCACTGTTTTCAAGGGGTTGTGTCAGCGTAATTACCGGTAAAACATTCTCCTTTTTCACCTCTATAGCGACACTGTCGGAAAAGACTGTTCTGCCGTAAATATCCAACGCTTCAGCATAAATATAGTGAGAACCATAGGGGATATCTTTCCAGGTACATGCCAAAGGACTCTCCTCCTCTGCGGAAATCAATGTTTCACAGTAGTAATAGTTGACTTTTTCTACCTCCATTTCCCTGCCTTCATCTACATACAAAGTAATGGGCAGGTCGTCCCCTTCGATCATTCCGGAACCGTACTCAGGGATAATTACCCTCGCTTCCTGTATGGGGTCGGGTTGACTGACCGTTTCTTCGGAAGTTTTGATTAACAATATAGAGCGGAAAGGATCCAGTTCAACACTTCCTGAATAGCTTTTGTTGTTCATGTCCACAAATTCTCCAGGTAGGCTGACAGATTTTTTTGAGTTCCCCTCGTTGTAAGCAAAGAATATTTTGTCATCTGGATCAGTCAATTTTAAATCTGCTTCGTAAACGCTGAGGTTGTCTATTTGAAAATCAGCAGAACTTACATTTTCAAATTTGAACATTAACACTGTTTCTTCGGAGGTTTCAGCAGGGTTTAATAGTATTTCGTACTCATTTCTTTTCGAAGAGAATTCCACAGCATTGACAGAACTAATGGTTCTCCATGGAGAAAACTTTTCCCGTAAATAGGCCTTTCCTGCAAAGTCTTTATTACCAATGCCACTAAATCGAATCAAATAATTGGTTCCCTTGACCACTTTTCCAACGCTCACATTGATTTCAAAGGTACCAGACCCGGTTACCCGCAGGGCGCCTCCATCAAGTTTGGAATTGCTTGCCCAATAAGTTTTTCCGTTTTTAACGGTCACATAATTGGCATCTTTATCAAATCCTTCATTATGATATTTGTTTTTGCCGATTACTCCGTTTACTTCGTAGGAAGGAATGCTTATCGGATGAATTTTGGATCCTGCATCCTTTCCGTAAAGGTTTTTCCACCCGTCTAAATCCAAGACTTTTGTAGTCTCATAACTCGTTCCCATGTTGTATTTATTGATGATCCGGTAATTGTCGGTCATCGGGCTGGCATACACATTATTGGAAAAATCACCCATTTGTCCCAGGTCATTTTTTATGGAACTCATGTTTAGGTTGTTTTGTCCACCATTTTGAGAGAAAAACAGGTTATTTTCAATGGTATTATTACGAATATCGGCACCCATATGGTCATTTCGAAAAAACAACTGATAAGTGCTGTTGTAAATGGTATTGTGGTGAATGTGGTTTTGCCGGGCATTGTGCAGGTAAATTCCTTTGCTTGAAATATTAGCAATGGTATTGTAGGCAACTTCCACTCCCGTGGTGTTGTCGTCTAGGTAGATGCCTTCGGATTGGGGTTTAGCTAAAGCAGACCGGATATTTGTACCTTCTACTACGCCATGTCCATTCAGAATGATGTTGCCAATTACTTTTCGGTTGTAATAGGTCTGGTTGCTATTGCCGGTGTAAACATAGATGCCACCACCGTCATTTTTAGTCTTATTGAAGTGATTGATAAAATTGTTTTTGACCGTGCTATTATTTCCACCAAAGCGAATACCTACATAGCCGGAATTGATGATTTTATTACCCTCAATAAGGTTATTGTCGTTTGGAGAGAAAATACCAAACCCATTCCCGTCTCCTGATTTTCCCATTCCGGGATATAATTGAATGTTGTTGATGCGGTTGTTCCGGATAATAGCATTGTCACAGGATTTCAATTCAATCCCTGAGTTGTGAATGTCTCTGATTTCATTTCCTTCCAGGCGGAGTTTGTAATTTCCTTCGCCATAAACACCGTTTTCCCCAACCATTTCCACTTTTGAATTTTTGATGGTTACATTAGTACCTGTGGTGAGGTGAATGGCATTTGTATTGGCCCCTTTAAAATGTAAGTTTTCAATTACCACATTGTCTACCCGCTTCACCTGGGTTAACAGCATGTCCAAAGCGGCTACCTCTACCGCATGTTTAGATGGGGAATCGCTTCCGAAAAAAACCTTCAATTTGGAGCTTCCGGTATCAAAGAACCATTCTCCCAATTGGTCCAGTGTACGGACATGGTTTTGGATAAAATAACCGAACTCTGCTTTGGGTTGGTAGTTGGTTTCACTGTTAGAAGCGTATTTGATGGTGTTGCCTGAGTGAGAAGTGATTTTGTGTCGGTCAAGAATCCAGTATATTTTTCGAATGACCACTTCAGCTCCGGTCCAGTTGGGCCAGGAGCTCAATTCTTTGTCAGTAATGGAATTCCAAGCAGTAGACTCATAGGTGAGGTATCCTTTGTTGTCGCTGTCGGAGTTTGGAAATCTTCCCATTTCTTTGTCCTGATCATTAAATGATACCAGTGTGAGTGGCTTGGATTTCAATTGGGAATGGCCTGCTTCATAAATCCCATTTCCGATGGATTTCCAATTGCTTAGCTTGACCAATCCTGTGATTACCGGATTATCACCGTTTCCATAGGCACCTATGGTGATAGGGTTAGTCACGGTTCCTGAGTTGCTCATTACAATTGTACCAAAATAGGTTTCGCCTCGTCTGAACAAAATTTTGTCTCCAGGATTCAAGGAAGAAAAAACGGTATTCAGTTTTTGAATCGATTTCCAGGGAGTGTCCGGGTTTTGTGCCTGAGCAAAACTTCTGGAATCGTCTCCGCTGCTCTGAGAAAAATAATAATTGGCTCCATGGCTGAGGGCGGGAACCGCAAGGGTAGCCAGGACCAGTAGCAGAATTGAAAGTAGCTTTTTCATGGTATGGATATTTAAATGTTTTGAATCAGTTAGTATCTTTTGTGCTCTTGTCGTCTTGATATTTTTTGAGGGAATATTCATTTTGTTTAATCTTTTCTGGTTTATGAAGTGCCAATTTGGTATTTCGCCATTTACAATTAAATTTTTTGAATTTCGTATATATCAAAATGATATTCTTTAAATGATTACTATTTTGATAATTAAGGGTATAATATTTTAAAAACAAAATTTTATTTTTATTGAAAAGAGATGAGGAGATATCAAAAAATTGGATAATATCGGTATGTGATTTCAATAGTGTTTTTGGAATTATTTTTATTGCCGATAATCCTGAAATGAGGGTTTGAAAAAAAAATGTTTTTTTTTAAGATTTTTTTAAAAGCCGCATTACTGAGGAAGGAAAATGTGCGGAAGGAAGGTGAAGCTCAAAAAAATGGCTTCATTCTTTGTTCGAGTGGCTTCGCAAAAGATTTGGTGAATTCTAAGCAACTTGATCCTGGGTACACAACAATGCTTCAAACTTCACCTTGATGGACACAGCAACCGCAATGTCAGGAAAACCCTGGTTGTCTCCCGTGATGGTTTAAATGCCCATATGAAGCATTTAAACGCTTGCCAATACAGCCTACAGGAGTTGTTGAAATTTGAAAACGGATCACTTGCGGAGCTTTTGCCCGCTCATACCACCATTAGGAACCCTGGTTCGATGAATTAATGGGGTAATTTGAAAAAGTAAATCATGCCTGCAGCTATCACGGCTTTACCTTCCTGCATCATTACAGAGACCATAGCCTTCAGGTCAAGAAATCTTACAGTTATACGCAGTTTATGGAGCACTACAACCGGAAAAAATGTCATGATCACAGGGGTTCCATGAAGCTTGACCATGAGCCCGGAAAGTAGCTTTTTCAATCAGTGGAGAGGACTTACCTGAAACCGCCCCTGAGGAAGCCTTCCAGATGAAGGATTATCTCAGGGTCAGGGTTCAGAAAATGGGGCTGTGTTTGCGAGTCACGCAAAAGTTTTTATTGGTCAATACTTTTTAAAATAAAATCAACAATTGGTTTTGGGTCTTTTAAAGAATGGGGGTGATGTCCAATACCTTCTTTTCTGATAATTTCAATTGTTCCTCCAGCTTTTTTAAAATTATCAGCCAATAATCTAGTATTCTCATTAAAAGGCACAATGGTGTCAGCATCGCCATAAACGTGCAAAACTGGAATACCAGCTTTTGCAATACTTACACAATTATTTATTGGAATATCTTTAAATGTCTTGACTGAAATGGTGTCAAGATTGTATGCTTTTAAACAAAGTTTCCAATCCTCAGGACTTCCACTTCCACTATACATACCACCCGGCCAACTTTTTATATCACAAACAGGTGCGTCAGCATAAATACTAAAAACTTTATCCGTGTTTTTTGATGCCCAATTATATACAATTAATCCACCACGACTCATTCCTTCCAATACGACTTTTTGATTAAGTCCGTATTCTGAAGTGCAATGATCATAAAATTCATTCCATAATTCTACGGCTTCATTGTTTCCAAACAGATTGGTAACATCAACATAAACAAGGTGAAACCCTTTTTCCAGTAAAGCTTTGTCAACCTGTGGCTCATGTCCCCAGAACCTTGCCCTCCATATCCAATAATTATTTTGATTTTTTTCAGGTGGAAAAACAATCTTTGCATCACGACCATTAAATGAAAATTCTTTTATCTCATATTCTGCAAATACTTTATCATCTCGACATGATGTTATTGCAATTAGAACTGCTAACAAAACTAAAACTATACTATTTTTCTGATTCATTCTGCGTCTTTTTTAATGAGTGGTAACGGTATTCAGCCCGGATACAGCGGGCACTTTGGGGTCCCTTTTTTCCGACTTTCGATAATTTCCTTAAATGTACTGTAAATTAAATTTTTCCCGGAGAACTCGAACTTATGCCATGGTTTTTGTTATTTATTTTTTAAAATTAAATCTGACCATGAAATTATTCGTTTTTCCCAATTTTTCCCAATTCTTATAAATACATATCCCTAGTTAATAAGAATTCTGCTTTGATATTCGGTATAAATGTATCCTGTCGTATTTTTCCGGCTGATCTGTTGCAGGATGGGATGTTTAATTGGAAACCAAAACAAGATCAATTACTAAAGGGGAAAAATGGAATGTGGCGATTTGGATAGGACCATAATGGAGTTTTTTATCCCTTTTGGAAAATAATAAATCAATCCAACTTGATAGCAGTTTTAGAATCTGGTTCAGAACATGAAAAAAAGTAACGTTTAGCCTATTCTTTTATCAGAAAGATGCTTTGGTAAGGTGCCAGGTTAATTTTCCCGGAATGCCTTTTACTGGCTAGGTCTTTATAGCTTCCTTTCAGGTCCAGCATGTCCTGACTGGATTTAGGATTGGTTACCAATAGAAAGCTGTCCGGTTCATCAGTTTTTTTCATTGGAGGTAACATATCAATTCTGATGTTATCAATTCTGATTTCATTTTTGGATTGAAAAATGTTAAGTATTAAAGAGGCATCACCATCTTCTCTGGGTTGTTGGATAAGGATTTGATTTTCTTTTCCATTTTTATTCAGCGCAAAAGGTTTTCCGTGACATAATTTCTGATAGGCAGGCCCTCGCTGTCTCAGATAGGCTTCCATCATTACAGGTTCACTGCTGGATGCTGTCAGCGTCAATAAATAGATTTGTTCATGCCTGACAGGGCCAATGTCTAATTTTAAACCTGACACTTCATTTTCCGCAGAAACCGAAACATATCCACCCTCCCCCCAGGTTAGGGTACAGTCTTTCACGCAATTTAACCCCGAAGTATCCGTAGAAAAGCCGATATTTTTGATGGTTTTGCCTTCAGAAGTATATGAATAAGGCTTCTCAGGAGACTGAATGGTTTCCTCACTTTTGTTTTCCCAATTTGTTTTTTTTCTCCAACCCTCAAGGCTAAAATAAATTTCTTCTTTTGTGTCGTTATTTTGGATAGAAAAGGACGCTCCTGCTCCGCTTATATCTACATGTTTGTTTTGGTCTGAGACACCGATGAGTGTAAATTCAGGATTGGCCGATCTGACTCCCATACTCACCTGGTGAGGGTTCTTTTTTATTAAGGTATTTTCTGTGATTAAAACTCCTGCCAGGGGCTGTCCCAGTTGATCATCAGCCAGAAAGATCAGGAAGGATGCATCAAACACCAGATTGTTTCTTACGTTAATATTTTTTGCATTGTGCAGGTAAATGCCTCTATTGTTAATTTGGGAAACAGTATTGTCAGCTACAAGAATGTTTTCGGTATTGTCATCCAGGTAAATTCCTTCTGCTGGAGCTGGAAAATCAGTGTTATGTAGGGGAGTACCCTCTCTGGCACCATTTCCGTTTTGAATAATATTTCCGATAATTTTTCTGTTCGAATATTTTTTTCCGGCATTTCCTGTATAGGAATAGATTCCGCCTCCGTCACCCTTGACCAGACAAAAGCCATCGATGTAATTATTTTTCACTAGCGTATTGCTCCCCCGAAACCCTATCCCCACATATCCTGAGTTTTTGATGGTATTGTTTGTAATTGTGTCGGCATCCGATATACTGAAAATACCGTACCCATTGTTATCACCACTCTGGCCCATTCCTGAGTAAATATGGGTGTTTTCAATGTGATTTTTTCTTATGCTTGCCTGATAGTTTCCCGACCTCAGGTATATGCCTGAATTTTGTGCGTTCAGGATTTTGGAATTTTCAATGCGAAAACGGTCCATGTTTTGAACCATAATGGCATTTTCACCTGAATTTTCTATGGCTACCGCATCCAAATGAAAATCAGTCCCACCTCTTATAAGTAGTGCATCTTTATTGGCCCCTTCAAAATGAATTCCTTTGATCAGAATATGTCTGGTATTGGTAAGGGTGGTAAGCAGGTGCTCCTGTATACTGACTTTAATCCTGAGCTCTTCGGGAGTTTGCTCTCCGGTACATAGGTATAGTCGGTTTTTTTGGACATCATGGTACCACTCACCCATTTGATCCAGGGTATTCAAATGGTTCTGAACAAAGAAGCCATACCCCTTTTTTGGCGGATAGCCTGATGAGGGTAAAAAAGTAAGGGAATTATTCTGATGAGACAGAACCTTTTCCCTATCTATAATCCAATGGTTTTTTCTGATGACCAATTCTGCTCCTGCCCATTGTCCTGATTCATTTAAGGTTTCATGGCTGATTTGGTTTTTTACGGTGATTTCATCCGGTATCAAATACCCCATATTCTTTTCATCTCTATTCGGAAACCTACCCAGGGGCTGGGGTAGTCCATTTAAGGTCAGTACATTGATTTGAGGAGTGGTCTGAGGTACATGGGTGAAATAGATACCGGGTGCCGATTTCTCCCAGTTTTTGAGGGTAGAAAACCCGGAAATAACAGGAGGAGCTCCCTCTCCATAGTGGCTAAAAACAATAGGTTTTTCTGAGGTGCCGGATTTTTTAAGGTTTAGGCTTCCATAAAAAACATCTCCGGACTTAAAGAGTACTGAATCCCCCGGATTCAATTGGGGAATATAATCATTCAATCTATTTAAACTTTGCCATGGGGTGTCGGGATGCTGCGCTTCCTTCAAGGTTCGTTCGTCATTTCCTGATGAAGCTGACAAATAATAGTTGGCAGAATAGCTGCGCTCACTATACCAAATTAGAAAAAACAGAAGAAAAAGTCTTTTTTTAGGCATCATGTATACATTGATATCAGCTCATTCGAAATTAAGTTCAATCAGTAAATGGGATTAGAGATAAGAACGGTATTGACAGCTGTAGGTTAGTTTTTTAGGGAATTGTTGAAATCGTATTCGCCAAAATTCCGCCTAACTCTCCGAAGTTTTAACTAATTGGCCAAAGGCCTCGATGTTAAATTTTTGATCGTTTTCATTTCTGACATATAAGGTGCGAGTAGGGAAAGCAATGGAGACCCCCATGGCGGTAAACCTCTCGAATATCTCAAAATTTATTTGTTGTTGGATGTTCATATAGGTATTGTAGGCCGCATCCTCGATGAAGTAAACGATTTCAAAGTCCAGGCTTGAATCGCCAAAGGATTTAAAATGCGCCCTGTCAAAGGTCACGGGAGATTGGTTTTTGACGATCTCCTGAAGCAAATCCGGAATTTTTTTCAATTTTTCCAATGGAGTTTCATAGGTGACTCCTACTGAAAACAATATCCTTCTTCGCTGCATTTTCTTGAAATTGTGGATCCTGGAACCAGTCAGATCACTGTTGGCCACCACCAACTCCTCCCCGGACAAGGTTTTGATCCGGGTAGTTTTAATACCAATTTTTTCTACGATGCCATTTTTATCATCTACCACCACAAAATCACCAATCTCAATAGGTCGGTCAAAAAATATCACAAAGTAATTGAACAAGTCACCTAAAATGTTTTGGGCGGCAAGCGCAACAGCAATACCTCCTATACCCAAACCAGTAATGATGGCGGTAACATTGTATCCCAGATTATCAAACAAAAACAAAATGCCTATGCTCCAAATCAGGAAATTGATAATGATGATGATTCCTCCAATTTGCTTTACTTTTTCTTCCCCGTTTTCTTGTCTCCTGACGTAAGAACGCAGCAGCATGATGATAAAACTCGCAATTACCCGGACAAAAAAATAGGTCAATACGACCTTATGGCTTACAGAAATCGCCTCGTCCAATTGCCCGTTCAGGGTTAATATCTGGATCCCCCAGAAAAAGATCGAAATATAAATGGCGGGTAGGATAAATTTTTCGATGATTTCAAATAAATAATCATCGAAGCTATTATCGGTTTTTTCAGTAAGTTGTTTAATTTTTTTAAACAATGTTTTTTTGAAAGCCTTGATGATCAGGAAACCAAGAAGGATGAAACCCAGGGATTGCAGATAAGCCTGAAGGCTGTTGTTCCAAAATTCCTGATTTAAATATTCTTGTATCATGTGAGTAAAATATTTATTTGGATTTTAATGAAGTCAAAAAATAATACCTGATTTGCTGGAAGAGGCCGTTCTCTATTTTAATGTTTTAATTTCCAGACTAAATTATGAGTAACTTATTTTTTATAAAAATTATTGGGCAATAATTAATGCCCTTTTTTGTGCAGGAAGAAAACTCATGTCTGTTTTGCCGGCAATTCCTTTAATCTTTCCGGAGTCAGTAAACTGCCACAGGGCAATCTCAGGTAAAACAGATCTGGTCGTATCCGTTTTAATGGAAAAGTATCGGGGAGGTTTATGGGAGAATTTTGCCATCCAGTAGGTATATTGGTCAAAATGACCCTTGAGGTGACTGTCGAAGAAGGCTTCGTAGGTATAGATAATGGGTTTTACCTGGAAATGGTCTTCTATGGCTTTCAGGTATATTTTTAAATTTTGGATCAGAAGCGTATTTGATATTTCAGGGCTTGTACAGGAAGTACAGTCCAGCTCGATATCGACAATAGGTAAAATATCATTTTCTTGCAGGCTAACCTGGCTTATATAATGCCTTGCCTGCTCCAATGGCGGGTCTTTGTATTGATAAAAGTGATAAGCTCCACGTAACAAGCCTGCTTCCCCTGCTGATTTCCAGTTGATAGTAAAATAGGGATCCGTAACTTTGCTTCCCTGGGTAGCCTTGATCAGGGTGAAATCAATGGCATGTGGTAGAGAATCCCCGGCTACTTCTGGCCAATTGATCGCATTTTGCCAATGGGAAACATCGATACCGTAATAGCCATGGGTTTGATGTCCCGGACTCCAGGCCTCATCGTGCAGGTTAAATATCCGAAGCATGCTGTCATAATGGTGGCCCCGCTGTGATATTTCATTGTTTCCTTTTGGAGTGGAGTGACCGGCATAAAAGAGTGGTTGCCCGGCCACCTGGGCCTGCGGAGCATCCTGACTTATTTTTTCTTGATCTTTTAGGTTGAGGTAAATGTGGTGTTCATGCACACTTTCTCCGAGACTTATCATGCCCGCCATCTGGAGCAAAATGACCACAAGCATGATGCTCATCGTAAAAAACCCCAGTAACATGATAAATACAATCCTTCTGTACATTTCTCTTTTGCTCATGTTGATTCAGTGGATCATCCCGATGGCTTAGATGATTGATTTGATCAGGTGGTCGTTGATACGGAGAAAAGACTCTGCCGGTTCTCCGGCCTCAAAGGTTATCTTTATTTTTGCCAGGGAGGATTTTTTACCAAAAAAACCACCTCCGGAGATACCTCCAAGGTCAATTCCCAGGGATTGTTCCTCTTCTCGAGGTTGGTTCTTTTTAAAAAGATGCCGTCCTGACTTCTGATCTTCTATCAGGCTGCCAAGGGCTACCTTAAACTCTACCTCCATATTTTTTATTTTTATGGCTGTAGGGGGGACAAGACTCATTAAAGGGACTTGGATGGTAGTAGTACTATCTTTAGCTGCATCCGGATGCATATTGGGGACTTCTACCGCCCAGGTTTTGGCAATACCTCCATTTCGATGGACATGGGCTGCCATTTCTTCATTTTTCTTACTTTCATCCTCTGGCCATTCGAAGTACCGGTCAAGTTGCTCCAGGTGTTGTTGTTCGGTAAGTAGCTGGGCTTCCAGGACAGCCTGATGAATGGCTTGAAGCAGGTTGTCGAGTTTAATTGTTTTCGCCATAAGGTTATTTATTTTTTTCCATCCACACCGGCTTTCTTAAAAACCCTACATGGTAGGTGGTTCGTTGTAGGGTAATCTGATGGTCGCCCACCTGAAAAACTCCCACCGAAATGTCTTTACCGATGATCCTGCCTTTGGGGTACTCATTAAGGCATTTATTTAATAAGGCCATTTGATTTTCCTGTTGCTCCTCATTAAGTGGGTTATTTGGGTTGATGTTACCTATGCTTACCCGTTTGACATAGGTAACATCCCCCAAATCAGCTCCCTTGTTTTGTTGCCGAATCATTTCATTTTAGCTGAGTGATGGGTGGGAACCATCTGGACTTACCGGCTTGGTATCGACCAGTTTGCCTGTTTTAGGATCTCTTTTGCTGGCAGCCTCCAATGGAGCGACATTTACATCCAGCGGTGTGGCTGCTGTTGCCATCATGTCCAGAACCCTGGCCAATCCTTCCGGTGTGCCGTGATTGGAAGCAGTTACTTCCACATGGTATTTAGCGGAATTGTCCGAGGTTCGCGTGTTTTCCTTGTGGGTGGCTACCGATCCATGAATTTTCACGGTGGCACTGACAGGCCCCCACCCTATCTTTGCCGAAACATCCGCGGAGGCGTTCATGTCTGTCGAACTGGTTTCAGAGGTGGAACTTTTGACTTCCATGTCAAAGGTAATGTCCACTGTGTCCACCTGAAGATTCGGGATAGGCACCACTGCCAGCATGGGCACCCTGATTTTAACTTCTTCAATGGTACGCTGGGGAGTAGGATTGGGGTTTTTTTCACTTACTTCTGGCACATAAATCCCAGGACGTTCAAACTCAAAGTCTAACATTCTGGCAGCCCCGGTGGTGAATTCTCCGGGCTTCTTGTCTACCGGAACCTGAGTGAATCCTACTGTATTGATAAAATCTGCTGTTGCTTGTGCCAGCTTAACATTTGCCGTAACGGCTGCATTCAAAGGCCCTCCGATCAGGTCTTGCATGGGCAAGCCTTTAAATTGGTCTGACATGTTTACTAATCCTTCTGCCATTTCATTAATGATTTTGTCGTTAAAAATAAGAATAGTGAATTGTGGGACTTAATATGCTATTCTTTTTGAGAATTGTATTAAAATTTGGGGTGGACAAAAAGTAGACAATAACGGAGTAAAAAAAAAGACTTGATCAGGGAGGTCAGATCAAGCCATTTATAAGCATCCTTTTATTGTAGTTATCTGAGATGGTGTTGATTTTCTTTTTAAACCTGTACCTGGCCTTTTTTGTACCCTCATAGGAGATGCCCAATAGGGATGCCATCTCCCTGGTGCTCATCCCCAATTTGAAAAGGGCAGCCAACAACAGTTCGTTTTCAGACAGTTCAGGAAGATCCCTTTTCAGGCATTCCCAATATCCCGGAAACACCTTTTCAAACAATAGCCTGAAAGTACGGCAATCTTCCTGCTTCGAAATTTTAAATCTGGCCAGCTTTTCCAATGCTTCCTGCCGGGCAAAGTTGAGAGAGGATTTTTCAAGCTCCCGCAGGAGTTCCTGATTTTTACTCATGGAATTGGCCAGATTTTCCGAATATTCCAATAATTTTTTTTGCAATCTTTCCTGTTTTTGATTGCTGTCTCTGAGCTGCCGGTCGAACACCCGTAATAATTTTTCCTTAATGCTGAGCTTGTAATAAAAATAGATCAAAAAAACCATGCTTGAAAATGCCAGCAGGGTCAGTCCCCCCTGAATGAATGTGCTTGACTTTTCCGGGAGCATTAGGGAGGATTTTTTCGAATGGCTTTTATTTTCACTTTTATAAAGGATTTCAGCGTTGGCGATATTTTTGGCTTTCTCCAGATTGATCAGGCTGTCTGTTAATATTTCCTTTACATCCAGACTATTGCGATAGGCTTGAAGGTCTTTTTGCTTGAAGTATTCTTCAGATAAGTCTTCAATAATATCTATGTGTAAGGACAAGGCCTTTCCTTTTTTGGCATAGGAAATGGCATCCTGATAAACTTTCACAGCCTCATGCGTCTGTTCTTCCGCTGCGATAATTTTTCCTTTTAGCCAATAGGCAAATCCAAGGCTCCTGAGGTTTCCTGTTTTTTGCTTTATCGGGATGGCTTCATCAAGCCAGCTTTTTGCCCGGGGTAAGTCATCCAGCTCAAAGGCAAGGAAAGCCATGTTATTCAGAATCATGCCGATTTCAGGCTCACGGCGCTGCTTTTCTGCCAGTGAAAGTGCATTCCTGTTATGAGCCATGGCAGAATCATATAAAATTTTTTTGCCAGATTTATCTGCCAGTTTTTTGTACACCAAACCTAAATTGAGGTGAGCATAAAGGGTTTGAACAGGCAATTGCTGTAATTTTGCATGGTCAAGAGCACGGATCAGGTATTGATGGGCTTGATGGTAATCTTCCAGTTCTTTATAAACAAGTGCCAGACTTGTTTCACAATCGATGTAGAGGGAGTAGTCCATTGGTTTTCCATCCTTTTGGAGGACCTGAATGGCCTGCAATAAACTTGAAAGGGCTTTTTCCAAAACACCTAACTCCTCGTAAAGCTGTCCCCTTCCTTTGAGAATGTTGGCCAATCGAATGGGATCCTGATTGGCTACTGCATAAACATGTGCCTGGTCGATATGGATTTTTGCCTTTTCAAAGTCTTCCATACGTCGATAAAGCTGGTAGAGTGCATTGTGGTTCTTTTCATTCAAGCTGTACAGCCGGTACTTTTTACTTATTTCCAGGGCCTGAAGCAAATATTGCTCAGCTTTCTTAAAGTCTCTTTGGTCATAATAACTATACCCCAGTACCTGAGCTGCTTCAGACCTAAGTGCAGGTATTCCAGAAAATCTGGCTTTCGCATAGGCTTGCATAGCAAAGTCATAGGAAAGTTCCGAATCGGTATAGGCCAGGTCATTGGAGCGGTCCAGAAACAAGCGGATACTATCTGAAACCTCCCGCTCTTTTTCAGTTGCCTTCACCTGGATAATACCTGAGAAGAGAAATATAGCCAATAAAAAAAAAGTAACCCTGGTCACGATTAAAGCTGTTTGGTTTGCCATAAATCCTGAATATCAGGCAGATATTCTGAGATTAAATTTAATATAAAAAGTTATTCAAACCTAAATCCCTTTTTTAAATCATTAAAATGATTATCAAAGGCAAAAAAGATTATTTGAAGTACAAAATTGATAGTCATTTTAAAGGTGTAGGGCTACCAGAAATGAAAAAAGGAGCCAGTGGCTACCGGCTCCCTTTAAAAATTATTGGTTTTTAATTATTAGTGAGAAACAGGACTGACCATCTCTGTCTTTCTGGAATTCTTTTGCCAGAAGAAGAATATAATGAAGAGAACAATCAGTATAGCCGGAAACATGGTCATATTGGCCAATGTAGCCTGTCCGGCCATGAGTTCGAGTTCTTCCCCGCTAAATCCTTCTGCCCTCATGGTTTCTCTTGAGCTATCGATCCAACCACCAATAATGGGTTGCCAGATGGCGGTAGAAAACATACCAACACCACCAATGATAGACATGCCCAAAGCACCACTAAGCGGCACTCTTTGTGCAACAGCTCCAACCATTACCGGCCAGAAGTAAGCTACTCCCAAAGCAAATATGATGGCGACAAAGTAAGCAATACCACCGGTAACCATGCTGAAAAGGTAAATTCCTATGGTGGCCAAAATGGCTCCAGCCAATAATACACCGGTTTGGCCCAGTTTTTCAACCACCGGACCAGCAAAGAACCTGGCTACTGCCATTACTCCCGTCGTCAGGGCCAAAATGATCATGGCATTGGCACCGCTGTTTGCCAGGACTATATTTACCCACTGCTGTGGACCGAATTCGGATATGGCAGTGAGAGACATACAAACAAATAGGAAGAGAAAAACAGGGCTAAACAAAGCTTTGAAATTATTACCCAAAGAGGTAGCTCCTTCCACTTTTGCCTTTGGAAAAGCCTTGCCATAAAATAAGACAGCGTATATCACGGTGGGTACCATGGTGATCCACATCTGAGCTTCCCATCCTAAATTCATAGATGTCATCACATTCGAAATGATGGCGCCTAGCATGATTCCTCCAGGGAACCACATGTGAAACCTATTGAGCATTTTGTTCATTTTTACCCCTGAGTACATATCCGCAATCATGGGATTACAAGCAGCTTCGGTACATCCATTACCAAAGCCAATAAAGAGGGTGGAGATCAATAAGGTGGTATAACCACCGGCATAAATGGTAAGCAAGATACCTAATGTGTGCGCGACAAAGGCCACCCTCATGATATTTTTAGCACCAAAAGAATGGTAAACAATTCCTCCGATAATCATGGAAATGGGGAATCCCAGAAACCACATGGAGTTAATGAATCCGAGTTGTGCCCCGGAAAGACCAAAATCTTCTCCAAGCTGCGGAAGGATTCCGGCACGAATACTGAAGGTAAAGGCGGTGGTAATCAAAGCAAAACAACTCCCGTTAAAGAGTGCGCTTTTGTTAATGTTTTCGTTCATTGAGATTGGGTTTAGAAGTTTTAAATATTGTTTTAGGATGATTGATCAAAACTTTCGGACAATATATAAAAAAATGATTTTATCTTTTTGCTTTTATAAAAATTTATGATGAATGACAGATTGGGAGTTTGAATACGAAAGTTTTTCCTGCCAGCCACCTGTAGGAGGCGCCAAAGGGATGTGGTAAGAGAATGGTTACCGGAATAACTTGTACCTGCCTAAAAGATATCCTCCATTAAATGGTCTGTTTACACGCAAAGTGGATACCATTAGATATAATTTTTGCAAGTTTCGGGATGGAATGGATCTCAAATCACCTGTTAGTTGAATGACAAAAAATAATCTCCTCGTCGAATTGAAAAAATGATCCCAGTTTCTCTCAAATAATCGAAAAACAAAAACGGGAAATACCCTTTACGACTATTTCCCGCTTCATGACATAGAAACCGTGGTTTATATATCATGCCAAGCTACAGTTATTTTGACTTTTCCTCAGTTTCCCAAGTGCATGGTCTTAGGATCTAAAACACTAACTATTAATCCTTTCGGAATCCAAGCTTGAATTTTGGAACGTCTGCGGTTTCCCGTTTCAGGCTTCAACACTTAAGTTTTACCCATTTTGTTCTCTATCCCGTGTTCTGACCTTAACCCGGAATCCTACTTCCGGCCTTTTATCTCTTACTTGATGTTTATAAATGTAAACAATATTTTAATGAACATCAATTTTACATGATATTTTTTATAAACAATTTTTCCACAAATAATATTAATATATGCACAAATTATACACATTATTTTTCTTCATATTTAACATCAGGTGGTATTTTTTTCGCCTGGCTTTCCAGCAGGTAGATTTTCCCCCTGCTTCAAATACGATTTCTTTATTACCCGAAAGCTGAAAGTAGCTATTAATTTTTTTTAGTTTTTTATCCAAACCCAAACCAAATAAAAAATTAATCGTATATTGTAATGATATCAAAATAATATTAAATCAATATGGAAAAAGTAATCAAACCCCAATCCGGATACCTCTTGATTCTGGTAGCCTTAGGCATTTTAGTCCTTACCATAGTAGCCTTTGCAGCGAAAGCTTTCATCTTTGCGCTTCCTGCTGCACTAATGTTTTTCCTAATCCTGCCTGGGTTTTTTATTGTGGAACCCAACAAAGCCATGGTGCTCTTACTGTTCGGGTCCTATAAAGGAACCGTCAAAGCAGATGGTTTTTTCTGGGTGAATCCCTTTATGAGTAAAAAGAAAATTTCCCTAAGGGTAAGGAATTTTGAAAACAAGCCATTGAAAGTGAATGATAAAATTGGTAATCCGGTCATGGTGGGTACCATTGTGGTCTGGCAGGTTGAGGATACTTTCAAAGCCTCCTTTGATGTAGATGATTATGAAAATTTCGTTCACCTTCAAGCAGATGCAGCGGTCCGGAAGATGGCTGGCACCTATCCTTATGACAATTTTGAGGATGAGCATGCGGAAATAACCCTTCGCTCAGGCGTGGAGGATGTGAATAAATCCCTTGAGGATGAAATCAGCGACCGCTTGCAACACGCCGGGATAAAGGTGATTGAAGCCAGGATCTCCCATTTGGCCTATTCATCGGAAATTGCTTCTGCCATGCTACAACGGCAGCAGGCAACTGCCATCGTGGCAGCCAGAAGGATGATTGTAGATGGAGCTGTCGGAATGGTGGAGATGGCACTGGAAGATTTGAAAATCAAAGGAATCATCGATTTTGAAGATGAAAAGAAAGCGGCCATGGTCAGCAACCTGATGGTGGTTCTTTGCTCGGATAAAAATGCCAGTCCGGTGGTGAATGTAGGAACCCTTAATCCATAAATATAAATATGGTATTTAAAGAAGAGCAGTCCCTTAGAAAAATCTGGTTGCTTTCCTTTTTTCTGGGGCTTTCGCTGCTTTTTGGCATCCTATTGCTGGCAAGGGACATTAGAGGAGTAATGGGTATAGATGAATCCATAGCTTTGACCATTGTGATGTTGGTTATGGGATTGGTTTTATGGTTGTTACTTACCATGAAGCTGGAAATAAGGATGGATGATTGGGGTCTTTCTTTCAAAAGCCCCCCTTTTATCAATTCCTGGAAAAAGTACTCCTGGGAGAGGATTCAGCACATTGAACCTGTTTCTACGCGTGCAATTTGGGGAACAGGAGGTATTTGGATCAGGTATAGCCTGAGGGGGGAGTGGCGTTATATCTTCAGTGTAAGGCATGCGGTAAGGATTCACCTGAAAAACGGCAGTTTTGTGTTGAGCACCCGAAAACCGGAAGAGTTGATGGCTGCATGGAAAAATTGGAAAATAGAAAAATAATAAAATGGCGCAAAAGAAACCCTTTGCCCTGAGGATAGATGAAAAACTGATGAAGGCCGTGGAGAAATGGGCAGCGGATGAATTCAGAAGTACCAATGGACAGTTGGAGTGGCTGATCCATGATGCTTTGAAAAAGGCAGGTCGGCTTCCTAAAAAAGATCAGCAGGATGATTCCGAAAGCTGAGTTCAGGCCTTCTGGTGTTCAGGCATAAGAATTAAGGAATGGAATGAATTTAGGCAGGGGCAAATACAGTATTCCTTGGATAAATGCTTATTTTTAAAATGCCGGTCAAGCGGATTTAAACTATAAAGAAATCAAATATGAGTGAAGAAAATGAAGAAAAAATCAATGGGCTTTTGGAGAAAATGCTTGACAAGGAGCAGGAAGAGCCTTTAAAATATGGAGAGCATTTGGCGAGAATAGGCGGGCCGGAGCTGCGCCAAAGCCTGATCAGGCTGATGAAGGAAGGAGACATGGAGCAGGCATTTCTGGCCGGAAAGACCCTGTCAATGATGCCGGAAGAAAAGGATAAATCATTGGATGCATTGTTAGAAGTCATTCATCACCCGGCCAATCATCCTCATAATGGTGGGCTGGTGTCGTTATTGGACGAATTTGATTTGAGCCAGAAATTCGTAGACCTGTTTCGGATTTACCTTTTTGGCAATTTCAAAGCCTCCGCATTGGCTAAAGTTCACCTGGATTACACGGAATTTGATATAAGCCCGAGAACTTTGAAGAAGGCAGAAAAGCACTTGAAACATTTTTTGCACAATGCGTCCCATGATGAAGCCTTTGAGCTTAAGAAGGAGGAAGCTGAAACCATCCTCAAGGAATTGGAGGATTTGTTGTCAGGTTAAATTGAAATTTTTAATTACATTTAAAATCCACCATTTGAATGAAATATGTTTAATAAAATAGTACCAAAAAGCAGCTTCCTGCTACTTTTATTTTCTTTTTTGTGGATTCATGAATTGCAAGCACAGAAAGATTGGAAAGCGATTCATACTGCGGCAGACCTTTACCAGGCCTATCCTGAGACGGTAAAGGGGATTTTCCTACACCTGGATTTGACCAATCCTGGTTTGGAAGAAGTGAGAGCCGCCAGAGAAAAGGGAGAATGGGTAAATGCTGCAGAAAATTTACTCGATTACTATAAGAAAAGCACCAATGCCCCGGATCTCCGAAAGACACTGCCTGCTTCTACTAACCAAACCATTGCCCAGGCAGACACCATTTTACAGGACATTTTTACCATTCAGAATGTAAGCGGCAAGGTTCCACTGCTCCCGGATGGGCATCGGGACTGGTATTATAAAGGACCTAATAACGATAGGGAGTGGGCCTGGCTTTCCAATAGGCACAGCCAATTGTTACAAGTCATGAATGCCTATTTTGAAACAGGAAATCCAAAATACGCTTCTTATGTGGATATGTTTCTCCGGGATTTTGTCATCAAGAGCATGCCATACCCCGGGGAAAAAGGAACGGAATCCATATGGAGGGGATTGGAGGTAGCCGCCAGAGCAAAGGCCTGGTCCAAGGTGTTTTATGGCATGTTGGAAAGTGAACACCTATCTCCCGCCACCCGATTGTTGGTGCTGAGTAGCTTACCGGATCATGCACATTATTCCAGGAATTTTCATGGTGGAAATAATTGGCTGACCATGGAAATCTCCGCACTGGCTACGATAGCAGCATATTTTCCGGAATTTAAGTCCTCAGATGATTGGTTGGATTATGCCATTGAAGCCATGACAGCAAGTATGCGGGACCAGGTATACCCTGATGGGGTTCAGACAGAGTTGGCTTCCCACTATCACAACGTTTCACTAGCTAATTTTGAGCTTTTCAAGTCTTTATGTGAAGAGGCAGGTCGGGAGCTTCCTGACTATTTTACCCAAACCATTAAAGATATGTACGGCTATATTGCCAGGGCGGTAAGGCCGGATGGTCACCGAATCCTGAACAACGATGGAGACAGGGGAAGTGACCGGGAACTCATCATGCAGGGAGCTGAAAAATTTGATCAACCCGACTGGGCTTTTATTGCCAGCAATGGAGCATCGGGAAGGGTACCAGAAGAAGGACCTTCCTATTTCTTCCCCTGGGCAGGACAGTTGATTTCCAGAAGTGGATTTGATGCTTCGGCACATTGGTCTTTCTTTGATATAGGCCCCTGGGGCAGCGGTCACCAGCACAACGATAAATTGCACCTCTCCGTGTCGGCTTTTGGCAAGGACTTTCTGGTAGACGCTGGAAGGTTTGCCTATACCGGAGCAGTAGCCGAAAAATTCAGGCCTTACGCCAAAAGCAGCAAGGGGCATAATGTGTTGCTCATAGATGGAAGTGGACAATTAGCAGGACCAACCCATGCCTCTGAAGCATTGAGCCAGAAATTTGTAAAAATAACACCTGATTTTGATTATGCTTCCCAAAGTTTTGACCGATTTGAGGAGCTGGAAGGTGAGGTTACCCACATTCGCAGCCTGGTCTATGTACGCAATGAATTCTGGGTGGTGGTAGACCGGGTAATTACTGACAGGCCCAGAAAAATTACTGCCTTATGGCACTGGCATCCGGAGATTGACCCCATCCGGAATGGGTTAAAGGTAACAGGCAAAGGGAAAGGGGGGAATTTGTCGGTCATCCCTGTCGGAGACAAACTTAACTATGAAGTCCAGATGATAAAAGGCCAGGAAAGCCCTGAAATTCAGGCTTGGTACAGCCCGGAATATAACCTGTATGAGGCTAATGTTGCCAGTAGTTACGATTTAAGTGTTGGAAAATCAACGAATATGGTCTGGCTACTAGTCCCTTCGAAAGTGGAAAATGCCAGAACTACAGCAAGCATTTTATCTGAGAGCGATGAAATGGTGGAGTTGGAAATAACGAAAGACAACCAGAAATGGCAGTTGATTATTCCCTTTCTTGATAGTGAATCAGCCCATTTACGAGAAAACAATAATTAAATAAAAAAAGGACATCTAACCTGAAAGAAAAATGTCCTTTTTAATTTTTTAATTTAATACAGAAGTGTTCTCTTTGTCTATATTGATGACTTCGACAGTGATGTTTTTTTCCTTTGCGTTAATCTGAAAATCTTTGATGACTTCTATCACATCATAATCAATGATTTTAGAATTGCTACCATCGATAATGACTTTTTTGTTTTCTCCGACTTGTTTGAGGGTTTTGATAAGGGAGCCCTTGTTTAGAAAGCTTACCTCCTCAGCAAGAATGATATGGATGATGGAATCATCGTCTTCCCTGGAATCTTTGAAAAAGTGAGAATTTTTGTAATTCCGCTTCAGGATATACACAATACCTACAATCATGCCCATACCGATACCTTTCAGCAGATCGAAGAAAATGATACCCAATATGGTTATCAGAAAAGGTAAAAACTGGTCCCAACCCAATTTATACATGGATTTAAAAAGAGATATTTTGGCTAGTTTGTAACCAATCACCAATAGTATAGCGGCCAAACTGGAGAGTGGAATCAAATTTAGCAGGTTCGGGATGAGCAATACACTCAGCAATAACAAGACTCCATGGAATATGGCAGACATTTTGGTTTTACCTCCTGAATTGATGTTAGCCGAACTTCTTACGATCACTGCAGTGATGGGCATACCTCCCACGAAACCATTGACTAAATTTCCTGCTCCCTGGGCCAGAAGTTCCCGGTTTGGCGGAGAAACCCGCTTTTGTGGATCTATCTTATCAGCAGCCTCCAGGCTTAAAAGGGTTTCCAGACTGGCGATGATGGCAATGGTAATGGCCACAACCCATACATCAGGATTGAATACTCCCATGAAATCCGGGAAAAACAAATGCTCACCCAGACTGGAAAATCCGCTGATTTCAGGAAGGGTAACCTTATTCTCCGAGTCAATGTAAAGATTAGGGATAACAAATTTAAAAAATTTATTTACTCCAATACTGAGAAATACTGCCAGCAGGGGTCCTGGTATAAATTGCAGAAAGCGGTGGTTTTTAATGGCAGGTTTATCCCATAAAATTAAAATTAATAAGGAAACAAATGCTATAATCACTGCTCCATATTCAATGGTTTCCTGAAGTGATTGAAGTGCCATTACGGCTTGCAAGTCATTGACCAATGGAATAAAATCCTCCACCAGTTCGCTTGAGTTGGTGCCAAAAACAAAAGGCAATTGTTTGATGATCAATATAATACCAATCCCAGCCAGCATTCCCTTGATTACGGATGTAGGGAAATAATAGCCAATTACCCCTGCCTTGATGTATCCCAGTACCACTTGAATGGCCCCGGCAATCACAAGTGCTGTCAAAAAGAGCTCATAGGCTTGCAAATCCTCAATGGCATTCAAAACGATGACGGTAAGTCCCGCAGCTGGCCCGGAGACTGCAGTATGGGAGCCTGAGAGAAATCCTACGACAATTCCGCCCACTATACCGGCAATTACACCTGAAAATAGGGGGGCTCCTGACGAAAGTGCAATACCAAGACAAAGGGGAAGAGCTACCAAAAAAACCACTAATCCGGCAGGTAAATCTGAGCCTAAGTGTGAAAAATATCCTTTTTTATTCGACATAGTTTAGTTATTATATTAGTAAAATCGGTCTTTGCAAGTTGATTGTCTTCCTTCTCATCCATTAGAAATGAGACTGAAAACCCACAATTTTCTAGTTAAACAACCAATATTAGCTTTTTTTATGGATTTGATAAGCAAATTTTATGCAAAAGGGTTCATTTCTACATGGATTTGATAAATAATCTCAGGCATGACCTTTTCCGAAATCCTTTGTGGTTATCTTTTTGAATCACCTGAAATGATGATTTTTGACTGTTTTTAAGAAATAAAATTCCATTTTTAAGGAACAAAAGTCAAGTTTTGGCTGGTGAAATCAGGCTTTATTTCCTGGTTTTTTACTTACCCGTATACGTAAAAGGGCTTATTTTACCCAATTCCTCTTTCACCTCATCCTTTACTTCCAGGGTTTCAATAAATGCTTTCAGGGAATTTTGGCTAATTTTATGATGGGTTCGGGTAAGGGCTTTTAAAGCTTCGTAGGGTTTGGGGTATCCCTCTCGTCTAAGTATGGTTTGTATGGCTTCAGCCACTACTGCCCAATTATCCTCCAGGTCACTATTGATAGCATCCTGGTTAAGCTCAAGTTTTTCTATTCCTTTTGCCAGGGAACGCATAGAAATCAGCATATGTGCCATAGGTACGCCAAGTACACGGAGGACGGTACTATCGGTCAGGTCCCGCTGAAGTCTGCTGACAGGCAGCTTGGCTGAAAGGTGCTCCAACAAGGCATTGGCTATCCCCAAATTCCCCTCTGCATTTTCAAAATCAATAGGGTTCACTTTATGGGGCATGGCCGAGGAACCGACTTCTCCGGCTTTAATGCTTTGTTTGAAATAATTCATGGAAATGTATTGCCAAATATCTTTGCTGAAATCAAGAAAAATGGTGTTGATTCTTTTGAGGGCATCCATGTGTGCTGCCAGGTGGTCATAATGCTCAATTTGTGTGGTCGGAAAGCTTCTTTTCAGGCCAAGCTTCTGAACCACAAAATCACCTGCAAATTTTTTCCAATCAATTTCCGGATAGGCTATATAATGCGCATTCATGTTACCTGTGGCTCCTCCGAATTTAGCGGCGAAGGGGATGGCATGAATTAATTCCAATTGCCCGTCCAGGCGACTCACAAAAACCTGAAGTTCCTTTCCCAAGCGGGTAGGGGACGCAGGCTGTCCATGCGTTTTGGCCAGCATGGGTACCGCATCCCACTGCAAGGACCGCCTGGCAATTTTTTCTTTTACTTCAAGAATTGCAGGTAAAATAATTTCCTGAATGCCGTCTTTGTACATCAGGGGAATGGCGGTGTTGTTAATGTCCTGAGACGTGAGGCCAAAATGAATGAATTCGGATACCTTTTCCAATCCAAGAGTAGCAAAGCGGTCTTTGAGAAAGTATTCTACAGCCTTCACATCGTGGTTGGTGGTCTTTTCAATGTCTTTGATTGCTTGCGCATCTTTTTCTGCAAAATGTTTCTCAATCTCCCTAATGGAATCAAAATGGGATTGTTTTACACCTGACAATTGAGGCAAGGGGAGTTGGCAAAGTGCAATAAAGTATTCAATTTCAACTTTCACCCTGTACCTTATCAAAGCAAATTCAGAAAAGTAAGCCATCAGGGGACTTGTTTTGGAAGCGTAACGGCCGTCAATTGAAGAAATCGCAGAAAGGGGAGTCAGTACCATAGGTTTAGAGATGCTTATTTTAAGGCACAAAATTAATTCTTATTATTGAAATGGCGAGGCCAGGGCTAGAATAAATTAAAATAAAAAAGGCTCCCAAATCCGGGAGCCTTTTAAAATAAACATTGTTAAAGCGTATTAATAGTTGGGATAGTTTCTGATTAATTGAAGACGCAGCGCATCTGCAGAATTGCTCTCTGCCTGTACCTTTCCCCTGATAACCAGGGTATAGATCCTTCCCTCCCGAAGATGAATATCATTGATCCTAGCTAATTCTTCGCTGCCGTCATCGGATCTTAGTATCAGGTCGGTTTCTCCCATGTCCACGGGGACAAAGTCCGTTATATCCATAAATTCCCTATCATTGATCAATGGACCTTCCTGATTTCTTTGGTAGATGCTCACATTCGGGATGTCTGAACTAAGGTTGACCAAACGAATCAGGGCCTTACCCTCATCTGGTGTTTCCAGGCTATCTTCAGTAAAAATGGTTTTGATCTCCTCTCCGGCCTCGGTCATAAAAAAGGAATAAACCTTTTCTATTTCAAGAGTTACAGTTGTATCCAAAACGGATTCCTGTGTTTCAGGATCTTTGAAGGAAAAATTTCGCTCGCCGGTATAGAAATACCAGTAATCGATGTACTGACCAAAATCAAATGATTTCCGGTCATAAACCTTGTTGTCTACCTCAATTTTAATTTCATTATCTGCCCGGGTCCCATTGAAAAAGGATACATAGGCAGTAGGGGTATTCTCTAAATTTCCCTCGTCCATATCCAGACAAGAAAAGGTAAAAGGGATCGTGACCAAGATCCATGCCTTACTCCAGCTGACCCTGCTGCTTTTTAAGTAGTTTAACATTTGTGCTTTCATTCAATAGTTTGGTTTAATCTTGTGTTGCCAATACGCTTTAAAAGGTAAAAGTGCTACAGTAGCAAGGAAAATATTTTAAAACAAATGGAGAACCTAAAAGAGCAACTGATAGTTAGCATTATGAAATTAATGTTTTGCCTGTAGGTAATTGAAGGCAGGAATGTTATTTTTGAACGTTAGGAAATAAAAATATAGCCATAGGAGAAATGTTATTTAATTTATTTAATAGGGATAAGGAAAAACCCCAAAAAAAGGAAGATAATTATTTAACCTTAAGGATCAGGGAAACTGTGATGGAGACAGCAGATACCATGACCGTTTATTTCGAACAACCCGAACCTTTTCTGGAATACCAGGCGGGTCAGTTTTTAACCCTGATTTTAGAAATAGATGGTAAACAGGTAAGAAGGTCTTACAGCCTTTGCACCTCTCCATTCGTAGACCCTTTTCCCGGGATTACAGTGAAAAGGCTCAAGGGAGGACTGGTTTCGAACTACATCAATGATCATTTTTTCCCGGGGAAGCGGGTTGGGGTGATGAAGCCTTTAGGCAAGTTTGTGACTACGTATCACTCAGAAAATCGTCAGGTTTATGGCATGATTGCAGGAGGAAGTGGAATCACGCCAATTATGGGTATTGTTAAATCCATTCTGGTAAATGAGCCCCATGCCAAAATTCATTTACTGTATTGCAGCCGCTCCCTGGAAATGGTCATCTTCCGAGAAGTATTGGAAGAGCTTCAGAAGAAATTTCCCGGTAGATTGTTGGTCAGTCATCAACTGAGCCAACCCGAGGCTGAATGGGAGGGAAGCTGCGGCAGGTTGGATCAGGAGAAGGTAAAGCAGTTTTATCTGGAAAATTTCGGGTCTTTTGAGCCAAATCAAAAGTTTTTTATTTGTGGCCCGGAGGGACTCATGGAAACCAGCCGGAATGGCTTGCAACAGCTCAGTATACCTGAAGAGGCAATTCTGACAGAGAGTTTTTACCTGGACAAAGAGGAAGACAATTCTGAGGCCGATTTGGGGGATGTCATCAGCCGACCTGTGAAAATTATTTTGGAGGGTGAAGAATATGCCTTCGATGTGGGCCCTAAAAAAACCATCCTGGAGGCGGGCCTGGATGAGGGTTTGGATATGCCTTACTCCTGTCAAAGCGGCTTGTGTACCGCCTGTATGGGAAAATTGATTTCTGGAGAAGTGAAAATGGATGAGGATGCCGGTTTGAGCGAGCAGGAAATCAAAGCAGGATACATCCTCTGTTGCTCTTCCAAACCTGCCGGTTCGGATGTTGTCATTCAAATTGAATAATGGATAGGGATTTACTGATTTTGAAGTTGAAGAAAGATTTCAGGCTTTTGGAGACCAAGGTATTGCTATTGATTGCAGTTCCCTTGCCCCTTTTCTCCTTTGCCTACTTGTATACCAGTAGTGGAAACCTGCAGTTTGATGTGCCAGTTTTTCCTCAGATATTCAGTCATTTGATATTTGCATTGGTTATATCATTGTTGTTGTTCCAGTATTATGCCTTTCAAAAGAAGGTAGGTCCCATAAGGAATAGTCAGGCTTCATTGAATGAAAAAGTGATGTGTTATGGCAAGGCCACCTATGCGAGGTATTGGCATTTATTCTGGGTTGGTATACTGAGCGCAACAGGCTTGTTTTTTTTCGATAATCAGGTATTTACCATTGCCTATGCCCTGAATTTGATATTTATTTCTCTCGGAAAACCTACCCCAGACAGGATTATCAGAATCTTGAAATTGAAAAAAGAAGAAAAGGAAATGGTATATCAGATCAATCAAAGGGAAAACTAAACCCGGCTAATGCCATGGAGACGAAGCGGAAACGCCATTGCATTGGCCGGGTTATGAAAATGGATGCCTGCCCTATTTGTCAAATGGGTTGAATCACGATGTTTCCTGAGCTGATCTTACCTTTTATCGTAGGGTAATTTCCGTTCCGAATAACCAGTGATTTTGATTTGGATTGTTGGTTTATCCGGATATTTCCGGAGCCAGCCTGCAGGTCAAAATTATAGGTTTTGAAATCACTTGGCGTGCTGATTTGAATATTCCCGGATGAGCCACTTAATTGGGTAGATTTTCCTAAACCTGCATGATTGGCTTTGATATTACCGGAGGTGATTTCTAACCGGCCCAATTCACCTATATTCTCAAGGCGCATGTTTCCGGAGGTAAGGCTGGCATTCAAAATCCCTGCTACCCCCTGGGCTTTTAACTGCCCGCTGGTAGCCTTGAAGTCTACATCCCCCTCAATATTTGATAGAAAGGCATTGCCAGATGTCAGCCTGCAGGAGACATTTCCACTGATTTTTTGCAGGTTTAGGTTTCCCGAACTTCCTTTTATCCAGATTTTCCCTGCCAGGTTTTCTACATTAACTTGGCCTGAGCTGATTTCAAGGTGAGTCTCACTGGCATCGACCCCTGATACTGCTAACGTGCCTGAACCACTTTTTATATCCAATAGCAGGTTGGTAGGCCCCTTCAGATGGATGTGTTTTTTAGAAGTCCAATTTCCCTTTGGAGGGTTATAGGCAATTTTCAGGGTGTTGCCTACCGTTACCATTATCAGGGACTTGTCAGTAATTTCATTTTCTCCCAACAAAGCATTAAGAGAGATTTCTTTCAGTCCTTCCTGGCCTTCATATTTTATGGGGATGCCACTGGATTTAATTTCCAGTTTTTGTATCCCTGAAAATGACTTTTCTATCAGTTCCTGGGCCTCTATGGACATCAAGCCCAGGAAGAGCAGGAACAGAGTTAATGTGCTGATTTTTAAATTATTTTTCATGAATGAGTATAGGTTTAAATTAAAATACGATTCCGAAACTGAAGGGGTGTAGCTCAGGACTGAGGGAATTGTGAAACAAGGGATTTAAATCATAGGTGGTGAAAAACGTGATGCTTTTAAAGCCAACTTCACCCCGGATGCCGTACCTGAAGTTATTCAGGTAGCTTCCTGCGGGTAATTTATCCTTGTTTCGGGAGGAGCCGCCGATTTCCCGGTATACAAACTTACTTCTGCCTCCAAGCCGGTAACCGGCATAGGGACCAATACCGATGCGCAGGCCGTTTCTGCCATTGTCATTGAGTTTACCAAAATCAAGTTTAAACATGGTCAGGGCGTTTAGGTAGGAGGCGGATATCTTACTCTTAAAGCCGTTGACATCCGTCCTGTTTACCATGTTGATGCCATCCTCCGAACCAATGGCCTGGTAGCTGGGATTATCGAGTTTAAAATTGTACCAGCTAATGCCCAAACCAAAATCCCAATAAGCACCTTTGGTTATTTTTTGACTTGCCATCCAATGAAAGCCAACATTCCAGCTTCCCCATCCTTTGGGGCTGAAAGCTGATCCGGCTCCGGGAATGGTGCCATTTTCAAAATAGCTGTTGATACCCAGATCTGTATTCAGATATGTTCTGAAAGGGGGATCTTTCTTTTCTTTAGGGCTGGTTTCCATCTTCACTTTGGTCCGGCCACCAGTTTCATCTACTATGATCTTATACCTGCCAATGTTAACTTCTGTTTCTCCCACATTTTCATAGATACTTACGATTTCCTTGTTGCCATCTTTTTGCCTCATCTCGATGACAGTAACTACCCCCTCGCTTTCAGTTTCCGGCATGTTGAGTTCTTTGATAATCTGGTTGATATCCATGCTTTTCAAGCGCTCAAAATCCTCCGGGTTGTCTATCAGAAAAACTACTTTTCCGGATTTTCCAAACTCCACAATAATGCTGTCATTGACAGGCTTCTCTTCTGGAATGACAGGATTTCCAAATGCCAGTTGCACAAGTGCCATCAGTATTATGGCGATTAAATACTTTTTCATATTTATCAGGTGTTTATACAATTATCTGTTTACTTTCTTTTCTCTTTTATTACCCAGGGAGGCGAAAAGGTTGTTTTTGGCATCTTGCAACTCACCAAAACCCTCGTCTACTTTATTGAAAAACCCACCAATTTTATTTTCCAGTCCATCTACCAGTTTTTCTTTATCGGGTTGTAAGGCATAGCCTCTGGATACAATTCTGACCGTGTAATCATCTTCTGTCCCGATCTCTCCTTGCGAAGCTTCTTCCTGGGCCAGGTCTATATCTGGAACAGGGATGAACTCCTGCCACTCAGGTTCTATAGCTGCAGGAGGGTCAGGCACAAGCTCCTGGTTTCTGGGAGCGGCGCTTTTGTCTTCAGCCTGCGCAATTAAAGGGCTTTCTTCTGTTGTTTTTTTGGGAAGTAACGGAGTGTTTGCTGAGCTTTTTTGTTCCTTTTCCTGCCGCACTACTTGCTCAGGTTCATTGGTCTCAACCTGATCTGTATCATCATCCGTTTCTTCCGGGCTGACATAAGTTTCTTCGGATTGAATGCTTTTATTCATGTCCTGGGAGAGTGGCTGATTGATCTCAGGCATTTCAAACCTGATTAAGAACCAGCTGAAGCCCAATAACAAAACTGCAGCGGCTGCCCAGCCTTTCCAAAAGACAATTACCGGCTTTTTCTTCTTTTCCAGCCTGCTTGAAATCTCCTCCCATACCCAATCTTCGGGGACTACCTGATGATCCGATAGCCTTTGACGGATTCTTTCATCAAGATGATTCTTCTTATCCTCCATTGTTCTTCTCTTTTTGTTGATTTGGTTTCAGCTTTTGCTGAAGTATTGCTCTTGACCTGCTTAGTTGGGATTTGGACGTGTTTTCCGAAATACCCAGCATTTCTGATATTTCCCTGTGGGAGTACCCTTCAATGGCATAAAGGTTAAAAACCGTTCTGTAGCCCAGAGGAAGAGCAGCTATTACCTGAAGCAGTTCTTCTGTATCAAAATCTCCAATTTGTAGATTGAACTCAACCATTTCCGTTTGCGTATCCCAATCTACCTCCATCCGTAATTTTTGGTTTTTCCTGAGCGTGAGCAAGGCCTGTGTTACTATGATTCGTTTCATCCATCCTTCAAAGCTTCCGGTATTTTTAAATTGAGATAAGTTTTCAAATATTTTCATAAATCCCTCTACCAAAACATCTTGTGCCAAATCATGATCCTTGATATACCTGAGGGATATGGCTAGAAATTTACCGGAGTACTGTTCATACAATTCCCTGCAGGCTAATCTTTCACCTTTTAAGCAAGCTTCGATCAAAGCGGTTTCTTCCGTAAATCTGTTTTTGGCTGGCATTATTTATGGCTTACAATTAGGTAGATACATTTGACCAAAGGATGGTTGCATGCCAGCATGAAATTAATGAAAAATATTTTTTCAGGCCTTACAAATAGCTTTTAAAAAATTGAGGGTCAATGATTTGTAATCAGTAAGTTGCCTGGTAATCAATGAGTATTTTTATTCTATTCCATCCGCTTTTTTCTATGGTTACCGGATGAATGTAGCTATCCAGATCAAAAACATTAGCGAAATAGCCTTTTTCTTCTACGGTAAATATGGAATACCTACCCGGCGGAAGTTCTACCTTAAAATAGCCCTCCTCATTGGTTTCAACCTCCTTCACGAGCGGTGTTTCAATATCTCCAAAAAGGTAATCTCCCAGGTTAGCCTGGTTGATATGCGTGAGTTCGTGGATTCTCAGGGTTCTCTTGGTGGGTTTTCCAGCTTGCTCCGCTGCCTCCTGCTTTTTGTTTTCAGAGAGTTGTGGCATTTGGTTACCTTCTACCCAAAATACCTGTCCTTCAATACCGGCCGATTGGTCTCTATCCCTTGGTGTTTGTGGATCATCTTTTTCCTTATTTTCCTCCATTTCCTCCGCGTTTTTTGATTTAATTTTTGAGGATTTACAAGAAAAGAGACAGAACGTGACCAATAGCCCATAAGCGAATAATCTTACAACTGTTTTCATAAAAAGTAATTAAAAATATTGCCGTTAAAATTATGAATTACATGAAGGTCAAACACCAGGACCTACCCTATATTCCTGAAAATAGTTCAAATGACTCCAGGTATTGGGGACAGATGGTGTTCCATTCAAATTTATCTTTCAAAATTCCGGCCAGTTTTTCGCTGGCTTGTTTTTCTCCATGCACCAGAAAGGTAATTTTTGGTTTGGAGATGAAGTGCTCACACCATTGGATCAACTCGGTCTGGTCCGCATGTGCGGACAATCCATCAATAAAATGGATGTTGGCTTTTACGGCTACGTCTATGCCATAAATTCGGCAAATTTTGTCACCATCAAGGATTTTGCGCCCCCTGGTGCCTTCAGGTTGATAGCCCACAAATATTACACTGTCATTTTCGTTTGGTAAGCGGTGATACAAATGGTGCAATATCCTTCCTCCGGTAGCCATGCCGCTGGCAGAAATAATGATGGCATTGCCTTCCAGGTGGTTCAGACTCATGGAAGCCTCCTGGTCTCTGTAGTAATGGAGGTTTTTATGAAGAAATGGGTTAGCCTCCCGATCTTCCAAGGAGGGACCAAGGTGGTGGTAGTGGGAGAATTTTTTGTAAAGTCCTGTCACATCGATGGCCATAGGACTGTCCAGGTAGATGGGGATATCTGGAATGAACCCTTTTTCCTTCAGGCGGTGAAGGTAGTATAGGATCATTTGGGTCCTTCCCACAGCAAAAGAAGGAATCAGGGAAACGCCTCCGTTTTGGTAGGTAGTCTGGATGATTTGTGCCAACTGTTTGTCCAGGTTTTCGGATTCATTGGTTCGGTCCCCATAGGTGGATTCCAAAAAAACAACATCTCCAAAAGGTATTTCAGCAGGTGGGTTCAAAATGGGATCCTTGTATCTACCCAGATCCCCCGAAAAAATTATTTTCTTTTCCTGATTATCTCCCTTGATTTTTAATTTTAAAATAGCAGCACCAAGGATGTGTCCTGCATTGTATGCGGTAAGGCTGATGGAATCATTTAATTTTAATTCTTCTTCAAAGGAAATGGGCTTCAATAGAGGGAACACACTTTCTGCATCTTTTTGGGTAAATAGGGGCAGGGGCTTTTTATGTTTGGAATACCCTTTGCGGGCTGCAAATTTTGCCTCCTCCTCCTGAAGCTTTCCGGCATCCAGCAACAGTATTTTTACCAATTCAAGCGTAGGTTCGGTGCATACAATCTGCCCCTTGAATCCTTCTTTGACAAATTTGGGAAGGTAGCCCGAATGGTCAATGTGGGCATGCGTTAACAAAACCATGTCTACATCCGAAGGATCGGTAGGAAAGCTATCCCAGTTACGAAGCCTGTAGTCCTTTAGGCCCTGGAATAAACCACAATCTACCAGTAGCTTAAATCCACCAGCCTCCAGCAAAAACCTGGAGCCGGTCACAGTACCTGCACCACCCAAAAACTTTACTTTTACATCCATCTGATTTCTCTTAATTTGCGGACCTGAAAGTAAGAAAAAAGCGATTGATACCCATTGATTATTCCATAAAATACCTTTCCTGAAATTGGCTTCTTGACAGGCTGTCCGCCGTGGATTGCCTGTGATCATTGATACAATTCAAACATAGCAGACCATCTTCATTGAATACCCAATGGTGTCTACTGCTAATATCTCTCGATTTATAGCCATGTTGATTCAGCGTGTTTTTCAAAATGGGCAATAAAGACCTATCCATGACAAAAGGTTTATTCATTGGCAGGTAGAGTGTCTGATTCAATTCCTGCATCCGAAACTTCGCTGGTTTGGGAAAAGTCAATATTTTGCTGAATACCAAAACACTGTCTTCCATTTGCAGGTTGTAATTGACAGAAGATGCATTTTTTAAGGCATCCTCCCGGGTTGATCCTTTGGAGGAAAATCGTTGCTCCACATATATTTTATCAGCATCATGTCCCCTTACCTGAAGGTGTACCAAACCCCAGTCTTTATTTTCCAACAAACCATCTTCTCCTTTGACCAAAAGCGTTTCCTCTGGCACTTCCAATTCCTGATTTACGGAATGGATTGCCCCAGACTTAAACTGACTGATGATTTTGGGTGCCTGAAACGAACAGATCAATATACTCAAAATCCATATTCCAAACATGACAAAACCAAACCTGCCATCTATCAGGTTTCTTTTGATTAGCACACTCAGGCCCAGGAGTACCAAAGCGATGCTGGGGATCAATGCGATAACAGCAGCCGCTATTGCCAACCAAAATGGTAAAAGTTCTCCAATCGCTTCAATCGGAAACCCATCCATGACATAATTCCAACCACTTTGACTCAATATCTCGGAATATAATCCAAGGAAACCAAGGGGTATTATGATCAGGACCATTCCCAGAAAAAATATGATGAGCCCGAAGATGACACGGACTACCTCCAGCAAAAATCTCCCAAATGGACCAAGGGCTTTGCCAAGCCCATTTATGACCATGCCGAGAAATCGAAACGGGGCAAGTACAACGGACTTGGCTGCAGATTCCTTTCGGGTGGATTCGCTGGAGAGGTTTTGCTGTAGGGTGTTTTCAATGTTACTCAGGGTGATGGCGCCCCCTTTCATTTCTATCCTTTCTGTGATGGATTTGGCCATGGGGGTAATGATCCAGAGGATCAGGTAGAGTACAAAGCCAGAGCCACCGGCAAATATCAAACCCACAAATGCCAGCCTCATCCAGATAACATCAATATTGAAATAAGCAGCCAGGCCACTTCCTACGCCACCCATCACCCTGTCATCGGGGTTTCTGTATAGTTTTTTAATGTTTTTGTCTTCCGGCCTTTCATCCGATACAGGTAGAATGATCCAAAGCAGGATATAGGCGGCGACCGTCCACCACCCGATGGCCATTCCCAAATGCAACCGGTCAGAAAAGAAAGGTATGGGTAGGTTGTTAAAGCTAAGGCCACCACTGAAGACCAGCAATATGGCAATCAACCTGGTCCAAAGGGGATCAATGGAAAGGTAGTTGGCGAATCCGGCACAAACACCACCCAGAATTTTTGTATGTACGAGTCGGGTTAGTTTTTTATAGCCTTTTCCGGAGTTTTGATTGGGAGGGGTTATGTACTTGTAGAAATCATTATGCCCTTCCTCCGATTTGTTTCCTTCCTGCATGTCTTGCTCCACAGCCTTAAAATCTGCTATGGTTCCCATTTTATCAATCAGGTTGCTTACATTTTCTGCAGTGATGACCTGCTTGTTATTCTTCAGGTTACTGAGAAAAATTTCAGCAATCCTGTTTTCTATGTCCGTAATGATTTCCTGATTGTCCTCATATAAAGAGAAATGCTGGTTGATGGCATCCAGATAATGCTTTAGCGAGGTATAACCATCCTCTTCAATGTGAAATAGTATCCCGCTGATATTTATGCTTATTGTCTTCTTCATGATTTTCTATGGCTAAGGTTAAGAAAATTAAGTTTAATAACCTGATGGCTGCTATTGGTTTTTTGGTTTTTTGAGAATTTGATTGACGGAGCTGTCCAGGTCCAGCCAGGTTTGATCGAGCTCTTTCAAAAATCCCTTTCCTTCCGGGGTGATGGAATAGTATTTTCTAGGGGGTCCGGTTTCGGATTCTACCCATTTATAGCTGGCTAGTCCGGAAGTTCTTAACCTGTTTAGAAGGGGATACAAGGTGCCTTCAACAACGATTAGCTGCGCACCTTTGAGTTCATCTATCATATCTGTGGCATAGACTTCACCCCTGGCAATAATATGTAAAATACAGAATTCCAATATTCCTTTCCGCATTTGGGTTTGGGTGTTTGAAGCTTTCATTTTTTCTTGATTAATAGCTTTTAGGGATTAAGCCCAATAATTTCATTTCTATTTATGCTGGTACAAGAAAAATAATACCAATTTTTTAACAGGTACCTTGTAATACTTCTTTCCAGTATGAATCATTTTTGAACATTGACCAGAATCAGACCTGAAATGCTGAATTAAGTCCTTAAAGGGCATGTTTTGGTATTCGAAATGGAGAAAAAAATTCTTTCAAAATTGAGCTTCATCAGTCAGACAAAGAAGCGATTCTGAAAATCAAGTCATCTGCGAACAGTTATGTGTTCAGTTTTGAACAATACTTTCAGGATGGTGGGTAAATTTTTAATTTCAAAATATTACCATTGATTATTTTCTTTTTACTTTGCATCAGAATTATTATTTAACCTTATGATTTCCAGGGCTAATTTTTGTGTGTTGGTAGGGCTGTTGCTGTTTGGATCCGTCAAGGGACAGGGAATTGCCCCAAAATATTCCAATGAATTCATGAATATTGGGATAGGTGCCAGGGGATTAGGCATGGCAGGTGCCCAGGTAGCTGCTGTGAGGGATGTCACTGCTGCTTATTGGAACCCTGCTGGTTTGATTGGAGTGGCCCATGAGCATGAGTTTGCCCTTATGCATGCGGAGTATTTTGCCGGTATTGCCAAATTTGATTTTGCAGCTTATACTACCAATATACAAGAGGACAACCAGATCGCCATATCTTTGATGCGTTTTGGGGTAGATGATATTCCGGACACCCGCTTTTTATATGATGCTAACGGAGCCCTGAATTATAACAACATTCAATTTTTTAATGCGGCAGATTATGCCCTTCTGCTCAGTTATGCCCGGGATGTGAGCGATAATCTTAAATTGGGGGTCAATACCAAGATTATTCATAGAAATGTAGGGAAATTTGCCAAAGCCTGGGGTTTTGGTTTGGACTTTGGTGCCATTTACTTGTGGAATGGCTGGCGTTTGGGCTTAATGGCCCGGGATGTGACGACTACCTTCAATGCCTGGTCTCACAATGCGGATTTGGTAAGAGAGATTTATGACCAGACACAGAACGAAATCCCCATTAACAGCATAGAACTGACGCTCCCCAGAGCGATTTTTGGCCTTGCCAAGGTTTTTGAAATTACTTCTGATATCAAACTTCTTGCCACCATGGATTTCGATTTCACCTTCGATGGGCAGCGCAATGCGCTATTTGGAAGCCGTATTTTTAATGTAGATCCGAAGATAGGAGCTGAGCTGGATTATAAAAGCACGGCTTATTTCCGCTTAGGGGCAGGTAATTTCCAAAGATTAACCAATTTTGACGGAAGTAAGTATTCCAGCTTGCAACCCGGTTTTGGTTTGGGGTTTAAAGCCAGTGAAAAGGTATTGATTGACTATGCATTGACAGATATTGGAAGCATTTCTGAAACACCATTTTCTCATGTTTTTAGTGTTAAAGTTTCATTGAATCCTTTAAAAGAGGATTTTAGGATTTATGGGGGGTGGGAAAACAATTAGTCAGAGAATGTTAAGAGTATTTATTTTATTGATTTTCTACGGTGTTAGCTCATCTGTTTTTGGCCAGGCAAGCCAATGGGTGAAATATGACCAGGATTATTTTAAAATCCCAACTGCTTCAGATGGTGTTTTCCGATTGAGCTATACCACTTTTTCAGCATCTGGCTTGCCATTGGAATCTTTGGATCCCAGAGAAATACAGGTTTTTCACCGGGGCGAAGAGGTAGCAGTATACATTCATGGGGAAGAGGATGGCGTTTTTGACCAGGGAGATTATCTGGAATTTATTGGCAAAAGGAATGACGGCACTTTGGATTCCGCCCTATATGGCAGCCCGGATTTACTACCCAACCCCTTCTACAATACCCATAATGATACCACTGCCTTTTTCTTAACCATTTCCCCCGGTCAAAGAGGTAAGCGGATGGACACCGCATCCTTACCAGGCGGAACAGAAGAAATTTCCGGATACCAACAATCCGCTTTGGAGCATTTTGCAGAACAGTATTCCCTGGGGAAAATTTATTTTCCAGGGGTGAGGTTGTCGACCTATGATGAAGGTCAGGGATGGACATCCTCCATAGTCACCAAGGGATCCAGCAGGTCATTGAATTTTTCAAACCTTGGAGAGGTAATCGGGGATATTTTACCCACTTTGGAAATCAGCCTTGTCGGGCGTTCCGAAACACCCCACCTGACTTCAATAAAAGTGGGACCGTCTTCAAGTTCACTCAGGGAACTGGGGCAATATGCCTTCGAGGATTTCCAAAACAGGGTATTCATGGAAGACCTTCGCGTAGCAGATTTTTCTCCTGACGGCAAACTTTTTATAAGTGTCACTTCCCTTGGAGTAAACAACGCCGTGGATAATATTTCTGTCAATTATTGTAAGGTGGTTTACCGGTCAAAGGGTATTTCGGGAGATTTTGAAAAAGAAATTTTTGCTTTTGAGGAGGCAGAAAAAATATTGACCATACCAGGGGTGAGCAGGGATTATGTGGCCTATGATGTCAAAGAGGTTGGTAATCCTGTAAAATATGAACTAAACCGGACCGGAGACTTTCTTCAGGTACCTACCGGGCATCAGGGAAGAAGTGGTACCGTAATGGTACAAAGCCAAAATCAGGTGAAGGAAATCAATGTTATGCGGCGGGTAAGGTTCAGGAACCTTTTGGCACAATATGCCAACTTCCTGATCATTTCTCATGAGTTGTTGCGGAAGCCGGCAACCAATTATGGGGATCCGGTGGGTGCTTATGCTGCCTATAGGGCTACTCCTGCCGGTGGGGCTTTTGATACCCTGACGGTGAATGTCCAGGAGTTGTATGATCAATTTTCTTATGGAGAAAAATCACCGCTGGGTATCCGGAACTTTTTGAAGGAATACAACGCCCGGCATAGGCCGGAATACCTGCTGTTGATTGGTAGGGCATATGGGATGATCAATACAAGGAGACGGGCAGGAGTTACCTATTTTTACAGAAATAACCCCTCCCTTTTTGATTTTCAGGAACTGGTGCCGGCATATGGTTATCCCTATTCGGATAACCGTTTTGTTGTAGGCTTAGACCCTGCTGATCCATTGGGACAAAACATTGGTATTGGGCGGATTCCTGCAAGGACGCCGGATGATGTGGGAGCTTATTTGGATAAAATTAAAGAAAAGGATGCAATGGGTGTAAGTGAAGCCTGGCAAAAAAATATAGTCCATTTAAGCGGTGGTAGATCGGCTTTTGAACTGGAGCGGTTTTTTAATTTTTTAAATGGTTTCAAGGCAGTTGCAGAAGATGTTTATCTGGGTGGCAACGTTCAAACAGTTAGGAAAAGGTCAAATGAAACCACTGAATTGATCAATATATCAGATGAAATCAATGATGGAGTTGGTCTAGTCACCTTCTTTGGCCATGCGGCACCATCGACCACAGATATTGACATTGGATTTGCGAGTGTCAATGAAATGGGCTATCGCAATGAAGGCAAATACCCGGTATTGTTATTAAACGGCTGTGATGCCGGAAATGCCTATGGAGATGCCTATACCTTTGGGGAGGACTGGATTGTGACTCCGGAGAGGGGGGCTTCCAACTTTTTGGCTCATGCTGATATCGGTATTGATGTTTACCTTAGGAGGTATAGCGAATCATTTTATGCAAAGGCTTTTGCAGATTCTTCATTGATCTATCAAAGCCTGGGAAAGGTTAAGATTCAAGCGGAAAAGCAGCTTTATTCCAGGTATGGAAGTTCAGAGGTAAACCAATCCCATGCCAATCAAATCATTCTTTTGGGCGATCCGGCATCCCGTATGTTTCCTGCCAATAAGGCGGATTATTCCATTATTGCGGACGATGTACAATTGCAGGGGATAGGGGGGCAACCTTTAAATTCCCTTTCCGATTCCCTTGAGTTATCCCTGCTCATCAGGAATTTAGGAAGGGTGGACCTGGATTCTGTGAGTCTGGATATTGAAAGACAATTACCAGATGGGAGTACCCTTGACATTGAAACCGGTATGCTGCCCCCGGTTTTCAGGCAGGACACTTTGGTCATTACCATTCCCAATTCGGGGATCAGTTCTTTCGGAGACAATATTTTTACCATAACAATCAATGATGACCGGAAGATTGAAGAAATGACCTTGGCAAACAATGCTGTTTCCGCATCCTTTTTTGTCCCTTTAAGTGGCACATTGAATCTTTTTCCCCTGGAGTTTGGTATTGTAAATGAACCAGAGGTATCGTTGATAGCGCAGGTTCCGGGCTTTTTGCAAGAGTCCAGAAATCTGGTTATCCAATTGGATACCACAGCTGATTTTTCCAGTTCAAGGAGAAGGGAAGTGAGGGTGACCACAGAAAATTTGGCCAGATGGGAGGTGAATCTCTTTGATAATATTCCCGAAAAAGACTCTCTTACCTTTTACTGGCGGACAAGGTTTTTATCTCCCAGAGAAGGGGAGGACGATTCCTGGAATAGCAGTAGTTTCTCCTTTATTCAAAACGGACCTGAAGGATGGACCCAAAGGCAATTACCTCAGTATCTAAATAACCAGCTGGATAACATCCGGATCAATTTGTCAGATGGAGAATGGCAATTTCAGGAAACAGCCTTAAATATAGATATTTTTACTTTTGGAGCAGATACAGAAGGGTATGATGTGGAAAATACGCAGATCATGCTGAATGGGGTAGCGTATATCCTGGATACTTTTAACCGTTTTTGCCCGAACGGTTCTCTTGGCTTAATGGCTTTTGACCACAGGACACTGGAGCCCTATCTGCCGGTACCTTTGGTTACTATTGATGTTTTGGATTCCCGGTCCTGTGGCCGGGTGCCGCAGGTGATACAGAGCATCCGCAACGTAAACATTACGGGCGCAAACGGAACCATGTTGTTGGATTTTGTGGATGGTATGAAAACGGATGATTATGTGGTTATTTTTTCGGTAGGAAATGTTACTTTTTCCGACTGGCCCGATGAGGCCTATTTTAAAATGAAGGAATTGGGCGCCAATGAGGCCACCTTGAGGAATCTGCAAACGGGAGATCCCTACATACTTTTTGGAAGAAAAGGCATGAAACCGGGGGAAGCGGTGGAAGTTGTCCCTGATATCAATGCAGCCTCTCCAAGAGAGTCCCAGGTGATATCCTTTGAAACTGACATCACCGGATATTTTCCTTCTGGTAAAATTCTTTCACCCAGGATAGGACCTGCAGCTGAATGGATTGGTTTTTTCAATGAAATCAAAAGAAAAAATCTTTTCGATTCCGAAAGTAGCAGCATGGACATTGTGGGTGTGACGCAAGATGGTGGAGAGGTACCCCTGCTCAGTGATATTGATGGGCAAATTGCGGACCTTTCCCGATTTGATGCCCAAAGTTACCCCTATTTGAGATTGAGATATGCACTGGAGGATATGGAGACCAATGCCCTTCCTCAATTGGCCAAGTGGCAGGTAGATTATACCGGTGTTCCGGAGGGAGTTTTGGTATTAAAGGAAAAAAGAACTGACTCCCGGCTTTTGGAAGGAGAGTCTGATGAACTTGAATTTGAATTTGTGAATATATCAGAACACGACTTTTCCGATTCCATTACGATCGAATACACCTTTCAAAACATTGATCAAAGGAGAATTGAAAAGGCAAGCAAAAAAATTCCGGCGGTAAAGGCCGGGGCTGGGGCAGCGTTTACTTTGCCATTCGATTCAGAAGGCAGGCCAGGCAATAATTCCCTGAATGTTTTTGCCAATCCCAGAATATTTCCGGAGCAGCTTTACAGAAACAATGTGCTGGATCTACCAGGATTTTTTAAGGTAAAGGGAGATGATCTCAACCCTATATTGGAGGTTAATTTTGATGGGAGGAATATCATGAATGGAGATATTGTTTCTCCTACGGTGTTAATTTCTGCCCTCGTTAAGGATGAAAATAAAATAGCCCTTAAAAAGGACACGTTGGGTATGGAACTGATGATCAGGAAACCTTGCGAAGGCTGTGATTTTGAAAAAATAAGTTTTAGCAATCCGGCAGTGAAATGGTTTGAAGCTACCGAAAACTCGGATTTTAAAATAGAATACCAACCGGGACCTTTGGAAGATGGTATCTATACTTTGCGGATCAATGCCAGTGATGCTTCTGGAAATGAAGCAGGATCTGAGCCCTATGAAGTGAGTTTTGAGGTAATCAAAGAGAGCCAGATCACCCATTTTTATCCCTACCCCAATCCTTTCAGCAATAATGTTCGCTTTGTGTTTACACTCACCGGATCAGAAATACCCGATGAAATAAAGATTCAGATCATGACCATCAGCGGTAAGGTGGTTAAGGAGATCTTTCAGGATGAATTGGGTCCGGTGAGCATTGGCAATAACATTTCTGCGTATGCCTGGGATGGCAAGGATGAATTTGGGGATCAATTGGCCAATGGCGTTTACATCTACAGGGTCCTGGTCCGAAAAAATGGTCAATTTATGGAGTTGCGAAGCAGTGCAGGAGATAGGGCTTTCAAAAAGGGATATGGCAAAATGTACCTGTTAAGGTAGCCTGGATAAAGATAAAATCAGGACCTTGTTATCTCGATAAGTGGACACATCTGCATTTTCTGCTGCCTGCTCCCAAAATTCATCTGTCTGAAACAATACTACTACGGCCTTTCCGCTCAGCAATGATGCTAATGCCTGTTCTCTCTCCAGTAATTTTTCCTGTTGATTCAGGGTTTTATTCTTTCCTTCAATAAATATGGCCTCAGGCTGAACCGGCAGTACCTGCAGGTCCACAAATGAAAGCATTATTTTCTCGGGGGCATCCGTTCGGATTTCCTGGTGACTGTCTTCCAAGACAGCTTCAATATTTTTTTTGACTTCAGTCTGGTGGAATTTCTTTGCCATGATCAGGGAAGCTACATCATCCCTCTGCCAAAGGAGCGCATGTCCGGCCAGGGTGTGACCGCTGATGAATATAGCCAACAGCATCATAATTTTTTTCTGTTTTAAACGAATAAGCGTCGTCCAGGTAGCCCAGGAGATGACCACAAGGTAGGGGAAAAGGGTACGGAAATTCACCTCCCTATAACCGGACCACTGTTGAAATGCAAGAAAACATAGGGTATACATTACTCCGAAAAGTAACAATTGGTAGGTTTTATTTTCTCCTTTATTTTTATTCAAAATCAGGTAAGCCAGGAGGAAAAAAGCCCAACCTAAACCCAGGATGAAGGCTATTGGCTTTGGAACGAACTGGCTGAGGACATCTGAGATGATGATACCTAAAGTGACTTGCATCCAGGAGGCCATATTTTCATAAAAAAGGACCAGGTGATTTAATATACTTTGTTCGCCAGCCATTTTTTCTGTCAAATGGAATTGTACTATGTTTTCGGGAACCGTCCACTGGAATAATGCCCAAGAAGCAAGGACACATCCCAAAACAATTAACCACCTCCAATTGCGCTCAATAAGGACCCAGACCAGTAAAAGGGGGATTAAAAATAGGGCATTCAATTTTACCCATACCATAAGGGCAGATACCATGCCTATTGCCGGAAAGTAATGGGTGTCATCCTTGTCCGACCATATAAAAAGATAAAGCCAAATCAGGAGCAGGAGGTAGAAGATACTATCTGCGTGGGCACTTCCCAACACCCTGAATGACCACCAGGACAATAAACTGATACCAAAGGTAAGCAAAATTATCCCGGCATTTTTATCGGCATGAAGGGCGATTTTGTACAGGCAATAGAAGGCCAGTATGCCCGTCAACAGGTTTAAAACCAAAACCCGATCAAAAATAGGGAGTAGGGATAATGGTAAATTGGAAAGTAGAAATGGGTAGAACGGAGAGAGAGAGGAAAGCGCATCAGGAAATCCAATGGTGATCTGAAAATACCCAACAGTGTCCGGAGAAAGGTAGGAGCCAAATTTCCAGAAACTTATGATGCTGCTTATGGACAATAGGGAAAAAATTCCTGCAAAAATTAATATGGACCTGTCATTTTTGAAAAAGTTCAAGACTTGAGGCACTATATTTTTTTTCTCCATGAGATGAGATTATTTGGCCGGTTTGACTTGTAAAGGTAATTAATTTCTTTTTATTTATTTGTGATTTATAATATTTAATTATAAATATTACAAGTTTAATTACTATATTTATGTTTTAAAACTATCAAACATATTAATATTGTGATACAACCGTCAAATTTTTCTATAGGAAGTTCAAATCTTTGTATATGTTGGTTTGCCCGGATTGCAAATGAAATGTAGCATGGTTGGTTGGATCAAGACCATATGGGCCTGTTTGAATGAAAACCTATTCATTAGAATTGGTTTGTGGTATTTTATTGCCTTTGCCCTTTTGAATCCAACAGATCTGCAATCACAGACTTATGGGGGGGCTTCAAGGATCTTTACCGATCATGATGGATATTGGACTTCTGGTGTTGGGGATATTAGTCCGGTTCTTCCTGATAATTCGCACCATTTACTAGGATTTACCTGGCAGGGGAATGTATATTCTACAGGCATAGATGATGGGAGGCTGAGTCTTGAGGGGGTTGGATTTTCTCCTCAGGTTTACCAGGCCTTTCCGGTTAGAAACATCGAAGCAAAATCTTCAGGTACCTTTATTGGGCTGGGTCAGCTTTATGATGGTGTGGACAATGGAATATCAGATCCACCTCCTTTTCCAGTACCTCCCAACCTTTCTGCTTTTCTGACTGATGGGCTTCAAGGACTTGATTATGGAACTGGGGTAGCCAATATTGCCTCTGGAGATGTTATTTTTGATTTTTCAGGTATCATTGATCCCACCCAAATCAGTGATGGTATTCCTGATATACTCGTTACCCAATTTGCAGACCCAAGCAGCACACTTGATGAGGTCTATCTTACAGATGGGGACGGGAATTTGGTCGGAAATTCATTGAGCATTGACCATACCGCCATCAATATTTTGGGGCAATGGTCGGCTGATTTTTATAATTTGGATGGAAGTGCAGGCCCGACCTTTATCAAAACTCCAAGGGACCTGCGCTTGTGGGTAGCCGAACTGGAGGCCTTTGGGATCAATATGGGGAATTATGAAGAGGTAAGGAGCCTGAGGTACCGGCTGAATGGGACGAGTGATGTGGCCTTTGCCGCCTATAAAGTGGGGGTGTTTGATATTGTAGCGGCCAATAATGATGAAGGAACAACCAATCAGGAAGAGCCCATAGTTTTGGATGTATTGGATAATGACCTGCCTGGTGAAATATTGGACCCTTCCTATCTCAGTATATTGGATGGGCCGGATAATGGCTCTTTGACAATTAACCCTTTGACGGGGGAAATAGAGTATGTTCCGGATCCTGAGTTTTTCGGCATAGACCAATTTACTTATCAAATTTGCGGAGAGGGGGGCTTGCAATGTGATGAAGCCCTCGTTACCATTGAGGTAAACCAGGTGGCGCTGCCGGTAAAATGGCTGAAGTTTACTGCTTCTACTTTGGCAAATGAGGGTATTTCTCTTGATTGGACGACAGGATTTGAAAAAAATACTTCATTTTTTGAAGTAGAGACTTCTGTAAATGGAAGTGAATGGCAGGTTGTTGATCGTATTGATGCGGCGGGGTTTTCAAACAGTACAATAGATTATTCCCATTTTATTCCCATGAAAGGAGAAGGCAGGTTATTTGTGAGGTTGCGGCAGGTTGATCAGGATCTCAGTGTGGCTTTTTCCGAGGTAGTAGCGGTGGACTTTCCGGAGGAAGGACAGGTAGACGTCAGACTTTACCCAAATCCGGCGGAAGCAGAACTCATAATTGAAGGCCCTTTTGGTGAAGGGGAGACCTTAAAGATTTTCGATATGGCGGGTAGAGAGAAAACGCATTTAATCCATGGTTTGGAAAGGAATGGATTTTCAATCCGGCTGGATGTGCAAAGGTTAAATAATGGGATATATGTACTGATATGGGGTAAAGAAAGCCTTAAATTTAAAAAGAATTGATGGGCAGATTCCTTCAATTTCTAAAGTTCTGGGATTATTTCGTACTTTTAACCGTGATGGGGATTTTGCATTTGCCCCATGCTGCTATATTTTCAGGCTCTGAAAACTTGGAAAATTTGCTTTTGATAAAATCATGAAATCGTCACGATTAAAATCACCATTAAACACACAAGGCAATGATTATTTAAATCGTCCAAGATGCTCCCGATTTAGTGTTGGGACAAGCTATCCCGATCTTCGGTGCGGGACAAGTAGTGACCATTAAGAAACCATTATAAACACATGAAGACCGACAGAAGAAAGTTATTGAAATCCATAGGTTTAGGATCTCTGGTAGCCTTAAGTCCCGCAACATCTTTTGCAAGGACCAAAAAGAAAACCAACTTCAGTTATTGTTTGAATACCAGTACCATCAGGGGGCAAAAACCTGGATTGAAAAGGTACATAGAGATCGCTGGTGAAGCAGGTTACGATGGAATTGAGGTATGGATTGAAGATGTTAAACAATTTATTGCAGGGGGAAATAAGGCGGATGATCTGAATGGAATGATTCAGCAGTATGGCCTAAGGGTTGAGAATGCCATAGGCTTTGCCCCCTGGATGGTAGCCGATGAGGAAAAGAGCAGGGCTGGATTTCAGCAGATGGAAGAAGAAATGGAGCTATTGGCAGCCATTGGCTGCAAAAGGGTCGCCGCTCCTGGTATAGGTGCTGAGGCGCCGGTAGATCTTATGTTAGCAGGAAAAAGATACAAGGCTTTATTGGAACTTGGAAGGAAAACAGGGGTAATGCCTCAACTTGAGTTCTGGGGGGCATTTGCCCCTTTTCATCATTTGGGGCAGGTATTGATGGTGGCAGCCGTGGCCAATGATCCAGATACAAGGATACTTCCGGATGTTTACCATTTGTATAGGGGCGGTTCTGGATTTGAAGGGTTGAAATTGGTTAACGGTAATGCCATCGAGATTTTTCATATGAATGACTACCCGGGAGATATTCCGAGGGAAAAGCAGCAGGATAAGGATAGGGTATACCCTGGAGATGGCATAGCGCCATTGAAGCAGATCATAACTGATCTTAAGGAGATGGGGGGAGATAAAGTGCTTTCATTGGAACTATTTAATCCTGGTTATTGGGAAATGGATCCTCTTGAAGTAGCAAAAACAGGTTTGAAGAAAATGAAGCAAGCTGTGAGTTCCGCTTCCTGATTGCTTGTATCCCATCAGGGGATAAAAAAACGCCAGTGCTGTTGCCTGGCGTTTTTTTATCCTGGTTATTTAATTTCCCCGCCTTGACCGGGCAGAAGGCGCTGTTGTAGTTCTGGTACGTTGGCCTGCCTGGCTTTTGGGTGCCACTCTTGTGTTGGCTCTGCTCCGGTTTACGGTTGAATTACTCCGACGGGAAGTGGGGCTTTGAACTTGTTGCCTTCTCTGGGTCGGTGCCTGTCTGGTCACTGTACCGGAAGGTGCAGACCTCCTCACCTCCTGTCTGGAATTTCCAGGGTTAATTTTTCGGGTATTCGGTGTCATTTTCCTTTGGCCGGAAGTTACTCTCTGTGTATTCGGGCTTACTTTACGCTGTTCAGGAGCAACCCTTATATTGGCTTGTCTTTGAGGAGCCCTGGTATTTGTCTGGACTTGATTCCTGTTATTCGACGGAACCGACTGCCTTTGCCTGATATTGGGATTCGTTACCCTTGGATTAGTGCCAGTGTTTCCTTGCCTGTTAAAATCAACTTGTGACCTTCCGGATCTGAGTTCATTGTTACGGGCATTCACTTCATTTCTTCCTGCAGAACGGTTGTTTGTTACCTCCCTGTTTTTTAAGGCCTCTGTCCTTACGGAGCTACGGGTATTGGCAGCTGGCATGGTTGCCCTTCTTTCGTTGAGAACCTGATTGCTACGTGAAGGTTTATAATCTCCTGAAGAAGTGAAATTTCTGGGCCTGACATTGTTATTTTGTCTTACCGTATTGCTGGCTCTCCTGATTTCCGGTTTGTAAAGGCTCAGGTTATTGTTATTGATAGAAGCTCTGCCTGGTCTCCGACCTTCCCTTACCTGATGGACGGGCACATTCCTGCGGGTTACCCGGCGCAATTCCGATCTGCTTGGCCCGGTAATGTAGGTCTGATTGTTGTAAACATAGGTATTGTTGATGATCGTGGTTTGGTTGTAAATTACATTGACATTCCTGCCTGGCAGATAGTATCTATAGATATTTCTGCTAAGTAACCTTCTCCTGGGTACGAATACCCAATGGGAGTAAACCGGGAATCTTACAGAAGCATAAAATTGTACCCTTGGACCAAGGGGAAACCAACCATAATAACCCCTACCGGATCTCCAGTTGACCCATGCTGGGCCCCACTCATATCCCGGAATCCAGGCCCAACCATACATGTCGCTGAAAAACCACCTGCCATAATGGAAAGGAGCCCATCCCCAGTCATACATGGAAACCCAGGTGTTGCCGTAAGAAGACATAACCCAATGTCCATTCGTACGATAGGGTTGAAATCCCTGTTCTACGTAGGGAATCCAGATAAATCCATAATGGGGATCTTCCACCCAGTCCCCATAGGGGCTCAATTCATCATAAAATACCTGAAAGGAAACTGTAAAAGGGCTCGCTTTGATTTCATTAAAGTTGCCCATGTACAGAAACAAGAAACTGAAGATAAAAAACCTGGTGACATTCACCATCCGCGACCGATTACTTATGGGATTTTTCATGGCGTATAAGAATTGATTGTTAAATACTCATACGACAATAAATGTACCATGTTACATAAAAAGCGTTAAAACAAATTAAAATAACAAAAAATGAAAAAAATAAAGAATAAAAGTTTTTTATATGATGATATTCAAATAAATATTTTGCAATAAAAGCTAGTTTTTTAAAGTGTCAATTTTTTTTGCTATCTCCTCTGCTTCGGTCATTAATTGATCAGAACGTGTCCTGTCCTGATGGGAAACCTGATGCGCTTTTTGCATCAATTTTTCGTATTGCTCCTGTAACTTTTCAATCTCTGACTTCTTTTTGAATAATCCGAACATAAACTTTTTTCTTTTTTAACACTTAAAGAACTGCTACTGTTTTGATTTAGTCAAAGTTTTGAAAAAGATCGCTCTCTTCGGGCATTTCCTCAGAAACAACTTCGTCATTCTTAAAATTGATCATGTCTTCCAGATTACCGGATCTGGAATAATATTTCCAGGGGCCTTCTTTTCTGCCCTCCTCCATTTGGCCTTCAGAGGCTAGTCTCCCATTATCATGGTAATATTTCCAGGTGCCCTCAGGTTTTCCGGAGGTATAATTACCTTCTGATTCTTTTTGCCCGTTGATATAATACGTGATTCGGGTACCGTTCCCATCTTTGAGGGTGCCGGGATCCAGTTTAGCTGAGCCGTCGTAATTGTAATATTCGCTGACATTGATGAGTCTGCCAAAGTCCCAGGATTCTTCTTGTGTAAGTTGTTTGTTGTCATAAAAAAGGCCCCACACCCCGTCTTCCTGTCCTAAGAGATAGCTTCCGACTGATTTCAGCTGCCCGCCGTCGTAATAATAAAACCATTGACCGGCTTCATTCCCCAACTGATAGTTGCCTTCCGCTATCAAAATACCGATTTTATTGAAATATTTCCAAAGACCAGATTTCAAGTCATTCTTATAGGCGCCTATGGAATATAATTTTCCCTCCGGATAATAGTTTTTCCATATACCTGAGCGGAATCCATTTTCATACTGACCTCTGACAGAGGGCTTTCCATTGCTGTGGTTTTCAATATATTCACCTACAGGTACACCCAGATCATAAGTGACCCTTTTTGCCAGAGATTTATCCGGGAAATATTCTTCCCACTGGCCTACAGGGATATCATTTTCGTACCGTTCCACCCTTGCTGTTCTCTTATTTTCATAATAATAGGTCCATGTACCGGTTTTATTGCCAGATTGGTCGTAGGTTTTTTCAGATTCCAAGGTTTTGGTATCGGGAAAAAAGCTTGTCCATTTGCCCGCTTTTTTCCCATCCCGGAAAGTTCCTTCTTCCTGAATCCTTCCTGATGGAGAAAATCTTTTAAAATCCCCATCGGTACGATTGTTTTTGTAATTGGCTTCGATGATTAACTCTCCATAAGGGGAATATTCTCTATACGGGCCTTCCTTTAACCCATCCTCAAAACTTATTTCTACGGCTTTCTCTCCATTTTCATAATAGAAAATCCATTCCCCTGTTTTTTTACCATCACTAAACCGCCCTTCCGTTTTCACTTGTTCGGGATTGCCATATTCTGACCTGCCCTGGTTACCATAATATTCCTTATAAGGGCCTATCAAGACGCTATCCTGATACACCGCCTCCTTGACCAAAGCACCTCCCAGATCAAATTCTTTAAAAGCACCATTGAGTTTATTGTCTTTATACTCTGCGACAATATGTGGCTGCTGGTTGGAGTTGTACACGCGCCATTGCTCACCTTTTGTCATGGAGTCAAATTTCGGTGGTCCCCCTCTGTTTATATAGTAAATGACCCATTGCCCGTTTTTTACCCCTTCATCAAATGTTCCCTGCTGAATGAGGGTATTGGTCTTTGGATTTACAAATTTCCAAAGGCCATCCATTTTGCCATTCACCATTACCCCATTGCCCATTAGGGTGGAGTCGTTATTGTAGATGTTTACTACCTGGCCTTGTCCATAGGAAACTGCAACTGAAAAGACCGAGAAAATCCAGGCAAATATATATTTCATGAGTATTTCAGATCAATTTACAAAGTGATACGGATTGTGTTTGTTACGGGTTCCAATTTACATTATATAGTTAAAAAATTATATTTAGTTTGGAAAAAGTTTAATCCTTTTTATGAAAAGGGTGGTTTTATTTCGTATATCTCCTTTTTCAGGACAAATGCTGGGGCATCCAAAAAAGGATGTTTTCTATTTCTTTCATAATTTCATCTTTCAAGCTTTCTGAATCAACCCATGGAATGGGTTTGATCAATTGTAGGTGAGCGAAGGCTTTTAGGTGGTTGGTCAACTTTAAAGGGCTAAATGTATTGGCTTTCTGGTGTTTATTTTCGTCAATAATTTTCCCGTAAGCCCATAAATCGGAAAGGCAGACCTGAAATGATTGCAGGCTTGCCCAATGGATCATTTTTTGGGGATCACTAAGGCAGGGGTGATTTTTACCGAAATACACCATGACAAATATACCCCTTCCCCACCAGTGAAGCACGCGGATATTACAGCCCTGGTACTGGTCAAAATCTCTGAGAACATCCAGCACCTGGTAGGGGCACTGTTGCAATTCATTTCCTTTACTAATCTTAATTCCCAGATGGTTTTGGTGGGCTTTTGTTAACCAATCACTGGGGATTTGATTGGCTACCTGGGCAAAAATCCGGGTAAACCTTTTTTTTGCTTCACTGATTTTTTCAAAAAGCAACCTGTTTTTTGTGATCGCCAATAACTCCTCATCATCTAACATAGCTTCAGTAATTACCAACGGATCAAGGCAGAAGCCCAGGCAAAACCACTTCCAAAGGCTGCCAGGCATACCAGGTCATTCTGTTTAATCCTCCCCATTTCCAATGCTTCACTAATGGCAATAGGAATGGTAGCAGCGGTAGTATTGCCATAAGTCATGATATTGTTAAAAACCTGATCATCTTCAAGTCCCAGTTTTTCCTGGATGTATTGGCTGATTCTCAGGTTTGCCTGATGGGGAATCAACAGGTCCAGGTCCCGGCTGGTCACCTTATTGGCATTCAGGGCCTCCTGGATTACCTCGGAAAACCTAACTATGGCATGTTTGAACACCGCATTACCGTTCATCTGAAGATTAAAGGACCCACTGTCAATCAGTTCCTGGCAAACCCTTACCTCTCTACTGCTGCCGGGATCTTTTACAAAAAGTTCTTCAGCGTGATCTCCATCCGCATGTAGGTGGGTAGATAGTATTCCTTTATGGGGGTCGTTACTGGCTTGAAGCACCACCGCTCCTGCTCCATCTGCAAAAATCACGGCACTGGAACGCCCTTCATCACTTTTATCAAGAGCCGAGGATTGGATTTCCGCCCCCACCACCAGAATGTTTTTGTACATACCTGTTTTGATAAACTGGTCTCCTACGGACAAGGCATAGACAAAACCTGAACAAGCATTTCTGATGTCCAGGGCTCCTATTCCCTGTAAACCGAGTTCTCTTTGTAATAGGACCCCATTTCCGGGGAGGAAATAATCCGGGGTGATGGTAGCAAATATGATAAAATCGATTTCGTGGGTAGGGATCCCGGCATTGATAATGGCCCTTTCCGCAGCGGTTTTAGCCATGCTGGTAACGGTGTCTTTTCCCGGGGTAAACCACCTTCTTTCCTTGATGCCGGTACGCTCCACGATCCAGGCATCATTGGTATTCATCATAGAAGAAAGCTCCTCGTTGGTAACGATTCGTTCCGGGAGATAATGGCCGGCGCCTGATATGAAGGAATTTTTCATTGTTGGAGGGGTGCTAATTCAGGAACAAATATGTCATTTTAAATTGAAAAATCAATTTTGGCATTGATTATGGATTTCCATCTTTGCCAATGCAGCTTAAATCACCCTTATTCTTGTTTGGTCTGAGACTATTTCTTCCTAAAACATTATAAATAATAGATTAATTATAATCTATTATTTGAGGTTCTTTCCTCAAAAAATGTATTTCATCGTCTATTTCGAAAGGCTTAGGGGAAAGTGTGGTTTTTTTGGAAATAATTTTTCCTCTGAATGTTGCATTAAAGAATAAAATTCTGGTTTTTATAAAAATAATACGATTAATCAGAAAAAAGTATTTATGTATTTGGAATACATAATTTAATATTTGTAAAAATGAAAGACAGAAAAATATTGATCAATTCCTTTTTTATGAATTAAATGTTACCTAACCAAAAGAAAACTGAAATGAATCGAACAGTAAAAGAAGTAATAGCTACCCAAAATAGGTTTATAAAAGGAGCGATTGTAAGTGCTTTTTTAATCTTTTTTACGACTATAGTAATTAATGGTGAAACTATTGGTGTAAAAAATACTTATAATGATATTGAACATAGATTTGATTTACAAGATCAAGATACTGTTCCTTTAAATGATTTGGGAGAGGAATTATGGAAGGCTGGACATGAAAGCGGTACACAAGAGGAGTGGTTACATGGTGGTGGTGGGGGAGAGTTTAATAGCAATAGAGGAGATAGTTATGTAAGCACAGAAGTGGCAAGGTCAGGAGAACATTCCCTAAAAATGTCCATTAATACCACAAATGGTGGAGGTCATGCAACAAGAAATTACCGATGGGCAGAGATTGCCGACCATAAAGATTTAATTTTTACCCAATATGTTTACTTTCCTAATCGAATCGATTTTGATAGGAATAACAATTGGTTTAACCTGATTCAGACCAAAGGTGTAAAGTTTGCTCCGGGAGGAGCGGGAACAGGTCCGGATCAGATCAATTTACCTCATTTTGTACTGGGACTGGAAGTTCGTGGGGGTGCTGGAAGTGGCGGAGCCAACTATTTAAGTCTGGCTGACTTGCAAAAATTTTGGGGAAGCGAACCTGATGTAATCTGGAAAGCCCCGGCAGGAATTGACCTACCTGTCAAGAAGTGGGTTAAAATTCAAATGCGCATCATTCAGGATAGGGGAGACAAGGGTAGGGTACTTGTTTGGCAGGATGATACTTTGATTATTGATACAAAATTTAGAAATACCCTTCGACCGGAGGTAGACATTAATATGTATAGTATCAATGCTTATGCCGATAAAACTTATCCTAATGTTACCAATATTTACCTCGACGATCTTTCCATAAACTTACCAGGATCACCGGTAGCGGAAAAGGAAACCGTTCCAATTTTGGAGCCGGAAGTATCCATCATCGTCCCCCAAAATGAATTCAGTATTGTCGAAGGAGAACCATTGACAATTGAAACTGAGGTGTCTGCCGACCCCAGCCTTGATGTTGACCTGGTGGAGTTTTTTATCAATGGGGAGTGGGTAGGTGATACAAAAAAATCACCCTACAATTTTAATTTTACAGGTCTTTCAGAAGGGGGATATCAGCTTAAGGCAAAGGTTTGGGATTCCCAAAGAGTATTTTCTGAATCCAAAGAAGTAAGTTTTATTGTTTTGCCAAAGGAAGAAGAAAATGCAAAACAATCCGAACCTATTCCTGATGAAACGGCGGAACTTCCTTCCAATTCAGTTTTAAACTATAGCTTTGGAAGTAACGAATCAATAATATATAATGAAATGGTTTATTTCCCCGATCCAGTAGCTGAATTTATACTGGGGACTTCCTATAAATACAGTAATGCCGAGGCAAGTGATATTAAGCTTTACCAACAGGAAAGAAACTCTCCTGATCTCAGGCTAAAGATCCCTGTCAAAAATGGGAATTATTCGGTTGTCACCTATCATAATGAACTCTGGTTTGGTAGGAAGGGCCCGGCTGCCAAATCCGGGCAAAGGGTATTTACCATTCAAATGGAGGGTAACACCGTTCAAAAAGATTTGGATCTTTTTAGGGAAAACAATAACAAACCCATTCGATTGACATTTAATGATATTGAGGTAGTTGATGGATTTTTGGATATCAGGATGATTGCTTCAGTTAACCGGGCCACAATATCTGGACTTTCTATAATTCCTGAAGAGCTGAATGAAAAACCCTTGCCAGCGGAAAATGAATTTCAAATGGCATTAAATGTGGGAGGTAGGGAATCAGCAATCTATGAAGATTACGAATTTGAAGCAGAAATAGGTGCTTTTGATTTTTTTAATTCTCCCACTACCTATTCTGATAATGCATCCAGTAAAGATGTCTTGTTTCAAACCGAGCGCCACGGACTGACTTTGACCTATAAAATCCCCGTGCCCAATGGCAAGTATTTGGTTAAAACCTACCACAATGAACTTTGGTTTGGTAAAAAGGGCCCAGCGGCCACCGCAGGCAATAGGGTATTTAGCATTTCTTTAGAGGGGAAGGTAGTGAAAAACGATCTGGATCTTTTCTTGCAAAGTAACAACCAGCCTCTGGAATTAATCTTTGAAGAAGTAGAGGTAATGGATGGAGTCCTGGACCTTGAATTGGAAGCATCTTCCAACAGGGCTACCCTTTCGGGTTTGTCCATCACGGGGGTTGCTCTCAGCTCAGGTTCAAATCTAAGGATTCAACAAACTTCGTCAGATCTGCAGGATTTTGAGGAGGACAAAAAGAACATTTCAGCAGCGTCTGTTTCTTTATATCCCAATCCTGCTGTTGATCAGATTTACCTTGAGGGAAACGGCCAGGAATTTCAACAATTTATTATACATGATAGTTTTGGAAACTTTTTGTATGAATTTGATCCGAAAGAACTCAAAAGCGGCAATAATCGGTATCTTCTATCACTTTCAGGTATAAAGGAGGGGATCTACCTAATCAGTATTATTCAAAAGGATAATACGGTAGAGAGGTTACGTTTTCTCATTGGATCTTGAATTTTATACCATGAATAGATAAAAAAGGCGATTTACATGAAGGTTAAATCGCCTTCATTTTATTTTTGGATTGTCCAGACTTCCTTTTCGATTTGGTTCAGGATTTCCGGATTACGATCCAAATCAAATTTTCTTGCATACAAATAATCGTCAGGAAGATTCTTGATTTTTTGGATGTCTTCTGCTGTAATGAATCTGGGAGAAGGCTCATCCTTACCCGACCAGTTTGCAAAGGTAAGCGAGTGTTTAATTTTGTTTGGGTTCTCTTTGTGAATCTCCCATACCAGACTCTGAAATAACATTTCATCAGGTAAGTTGGAGTATTCCATGTACCGCAAGAGGTCAGGGTGATCCTTCAAAAACGTGAGGATCTTTGAGGTGGTTTCAGGGCTAAGAGCCCACCAGGTATCCCCTCCATAAGGTTTGATGTATGCAGGAAAGGTTTTACTGAGCAATAAGGTTTTTATTTCTCTTCCTTTTTTTCGAATAGTAAGTTTAAGCAGCTTTTTCAAGGTTCCAAGGCTATAGAATTCCTTTGATTGAAAGGAAGGAAGCTGTACAAAATCACCTCTTTTGTCAGATAAATCTATTTTATACCAGTGAATACGGTCCTTACCTCCGTTTGTCCAATAAGGGGTAGGAAGAGGAAAACTGGATATGAAATCAACTCCGGCATTTTTTTGAAAAAAGGATTTGATGTAGTCCCCATTTCTAATGGGGTAATCTTGTCCACTCAAAAGTACGGAATACCCGTTCTTATCACTATCGGCTACCCTTTTGAGCATGGTCAGGGTGGCTTTAACAATTCCAATTCCTCCCCAGTTGCAGTGTTCGCGTTGACCTTCTGGAATCAAATAAAGATTGGAGAAATCCTTTAATGCCTCCCTGAACGGGAATAGGTTGGTTTTCAAATCTATATGTACATAAAATCTGGTGTTCTCTTGATTTAATGCTACTACCATTTTCTTAACCTGAAATGGATTGGTATGAGCAAGGATTAAATAATTGATGGTCATCGGTTTATAGCAATGGCTAAAACAAACGAAACAAAGATTGGATTCCCGAGGATTTGACGATCAGTTCATTGATATTTTGAGTATCATTTGGGTCCAATCTCTTTAGTTCGAAAGGCTTACTATGAATGGAATTGAATCCAGGCTCTACAGTAAACCCGCATAAATAACCCGCCTCTTTCGCAAAATTCACCTCTCTTTTAGTAAAACTTCCATTCGGATAGGCGATGGCATTTATCGGCTTCTTCATTTTTTCTTCCAGAGCAAATTTTGATTCGGTAATTTCCCGCTTTGATTCTTCATCTCGGCAGTTACTTAGAATAGGGTGCGAAATCGTATGGGATTGCACGGAAGCCCAGGGTGCCATTTCTGCTATCTGGGTAGCAGTCAATGCCTGTTTATCAGGATGCTCTTCTTCCGAATGGAACCCTTTCGCTTGCAATATTGAGAGGCGTTCTTGATTAGGGATCCGTTTTAGGTGGCTGACTGTTTTTTTATCCATCTTCTCCAAAAACCAAAAATGTTTACCTGTATCAACGATTCCTGAACATAGAAATATGGTTACTGGTACCTGGTATTTTTTAAATACAGGAAGCAAAGAATGGTTTTTAATGTGCCCGTCATCAAATGTAACCACCATGGCTTTTTTGGGGATTTTACCGGGATCTTTTTTTTGAATGGCAGCAATCATTTCATCCATAGAAATGAAATTATAATGTTTTGAAAGATAGGCAAATGACCTCTCAGCAGTATCGGGATCTATGTCGTGAAAAACCAAAACTGAAATTTTATTTCTTTGGATAACCTCCCTGAAAAATACTGGAAGGCCGGAATACCGCAGCAGGGCGAAAACTATTTTTTTCATAAAAGTCTAGAATTAATTTAATCTGGAAGCCTATCCATGAACCAAAACCGAGCAGCTTTCAATAATTGATTTTGACTGGTGGATATTCGCCCTTGATGAGGCACCAAATAGTATTGACTCTACTCCCTCCAGGGAACATACGTATTCAAAAGCCTCTTTAGGAGGCACTGCTCCGGCTGCCAATACCTGCATGGCCACCAACCTGCATCTTTTTTGTGCGATCACTTCTTCATATTTTTTAATTCCTCCAGACATCCGGAAACCTATCTTGTTGATGGAAGCACATACGGTCGGGTTTTCGATTCCGGCTTTCTCCAAACTATCCAGTAATAAGGGTAAATTCATGGTAATAAACCCTGGTTCGGCTTGATATTTTTCTTTGATGTGCCTGTAAAAGGTAACGAGGAAGTCTGTCATTCCCAATCCCAGGAGTAAATCCGTAATCACGTTTTGCACCCATATTACTGGTGTATTGATTCCTTTGAACATTTTCATTTCAGCATCAATCATAAGCCTTGCCAGCTCATTGAAATCTTTTTTCATAAAAGCCAGACCTCCTTTGGCAAAGGTGCTGAAGATATTCCCTGGCACAAATTGTTTGATGGTCCCCAAATAACCCAGTTCTGTTACAGCATTGGCATATTTGTGCGCATAGGGCATGCATGGATATATCTTGAAATCTTTGTACTTGTCATTTCCCCTGATTCGATTGCAAACTTCCCCAATCCGGTCATGAGTTGTACACATAAAGGTATTGATCCCCTCCTCAATGGCGCTGTCTAAAACCGCCATGATAGCATCGTCTTCCTGAAAACGGATAGTTTGGGCTCTTGCTTTTTCATCTGAACTGTGGTTAACACCGAAAAATTGGTTGTCACCGAATAGTACTCTTTCCATGGTTTTGTTATTTACTGTCTGTGATTAATTTAGAAATAAGTTGGTCGGTATAGGATGCGCTTCGGAATGAACTTTTATTGTTCGTTTCAGAATTATTGATACACTTAATAAAATGATCGATTTGAGAGGAGTATTCTTCCCCCCGCAGGTAATAATCTACATTAGGAGTCAGTTCTGTGAGGTATTTTATTGTCCAACCTTTGGGTAAGTCTAATAGCTCGTTGGCCTCTTTTAAAAAGATTTTTACCTCAGTAGCATCTGCGATTATTTTCCCTTTTTTACCCAATATGGTTATTTGGGTGTTCATTTTCCTATGTGTCTCGTCGCTCCAGTTTACTGATAATTGGCCACTGAGTCCATTTTGGAGGATTATGCTGGAATACACGGCATCTTCTACATCATTGGAGTAAATTCGCTTTAATTGAGTGCCGGAAACATCCATGGGTTTGTCCAGTAGAAAATGTATCAGATCAATGGTGTGCGAGGCATAGTCATACAGGCACCCCCCTCCCTGACCTTTTTGGGATCTCCAGGTGCTCCCTTTTTCTCGTAGAACTACCGGACCGTAAGATTCACCGCTAAAGTGGTACAATTCTCCCAATACGTTCATTTGAAGCAATATTTTCACCTCATTGAAGGTGCCCAGAAACCGGTTATGATAGCCTACCTGGTTGACCAGTTTTTTCTTTTCGGCTTTCTCTGCTAATACTTCGGCATCCTTGGCTTTTAACACAAAGGGTTTTTCACAAAATACATGAAGAGAACGATCGAGTGCATAATGCACCATCTCCGTATGAAATTTGGTTGGAGAGGCAATCACGATAGCATCCAGATCCATCTCTGTAATCATTTTTCGGTAATCTGTAAAACATTGGAATCGTGTATGTTTCTTAAACGCATCAATCACCAATGAGGAGCTGTCACATACCGCTACCAGCTTTACATCCGGATGCGCTCCCAGAATGGCACAATGGGAGATACCCATTTTACCTAAGCCTATAATTCCTGTTCTTATCATTTTTTTGATTTTAAAATTATTTTGTTTCAATTTATTTTAAATCGATACCTCAAAGGGCATCTATGTATCTGTCTAGAAAGTCAATGATATTTTGCTTTTTAGAGACGAAAGGTTTGGGTTCAAATTCTTTGATTTGGAGCAGTAGCTCCTTTAAATCGTCCGTTTCCCTCCACCCTAAGAGATAATTTTCTTTTTCAAATTCAGTTAAGATTTCCATTTGATGCTCATCCACAACCTCTCCGTACTTGGGCATGCGGGGAATAGCAATTATTTTTTTACCCATTTTCAGTCCTTTTAATAGAGACCCTGATCCTGCATGGGAGATGATGATGCGGGCTTCCTTATATAATTGATCCAGCTCCTCCATCGGAAGAAAAGGTTTGTAGGTAAGGTAGTGGGATGGAAAGTCGGTAAATCCATTCTGAACAATTACTTTTTCCCGGATAATTCCCTCCCTGCAAAGACTATCAATGGCCACCAGTGGCCGTTCAAATTGAGTTGGAAAAGTTCCTAATAATACAAGAATCATAATTTTGTTAATAGTTAAATGAAAAGAATCAGTAGTTCTCGATGAATGTTAATAGATCCCGCCCAGATAGATTGCTTTCTTATAAAACTTCTGTGGTTCAGGCCACTGTATAATGAATTTATCTGCAATGGGATATATCAAATCAGCAGAAGCTGCCCGGGATTTGATCCTCGCATAGGATAAAATCCAAACGATTTTAACTCCCATTGATTTCCCTAACAAACACATGGGTACAGCCGTATGGCTGCCGGTTGTGATGATGGCTTTTGGAAAATGTCCTAAAAGTATTTTTAGGGTTAGGTAAAAATTTACCAGTAAATGAATAAAGAAATTAAGGTTTCTTTTCTTCCCCTTTGGCCTTCCCTTTAGAAATTTCATATTGAATTGGCGTGCATAGGGAAGAGTGGAAGGTGCTTTCTCCGTAATGATGAGGTAATCGTATTTAATAAACCAATCCTTTAATTCCATTATTTGGGCTAGATGCCCGCCATCCGAGCAAATAAGAATTATTTTTTTCTTTTTTTCTATGTTTTCCATATTTCAATTCTGCCTATTTACATCCTTGACTATTTGTTTTATTGCTGTTCTTTTCAGGAAACGGTTTCTGTTGCCTTTAATGTATGGGACACCGGCTGAGGTAAATCCATAGCCTTTAGGTAGTGTTTTGCCAGGCTTTTGGCAATGGCCTGGTGCTGGTATATTGACTTTTTTAAAAAGGCTTCCCGGATTCCACCACGCTCCTCTTGAAACGTTCTGATCAACAGATTTGCTAACTCCTCTACTTCATGTGAAGAAGCCACCCGGCAATTAGGAACCTCATCCACAATTTCTTTTACATCACCTACCGGTGTAGCTACCACAGGAAGGTTGCAGCAAAGGGCTTCTTTTACTACCTGAGGGGATCCTTCTGTTTTTGAGGTCAGGAGCAAGCAGTCCGCTTTATTTAAAAGCGACCGTACTTCTGAGCGGCTTAATTTATCGATGCAGGCAAAGTTTACCTGATGTGAAACCTTTTTCCTTACTTGCTCTATTACCCTGAGAAATAGTGGGTAATCTTTGACTTCTCTGGAAGGACTGCTTGGGAATAAAACCAATTTTGAATTTCCAGAAGTACTGGTGGGTAGTTCGGGCTTGAAGAATTCAGCATCCACCCCACATGTTACAACCTCCACGTTTTGGTTGTAGGGATGGACAAGATTTTTCATGGCCTCATTTTGTACAAAGATCTGATCTGCCTTTGGTAGAATTTTTTTTGTCAACCAAACTTGCCACCCATTTTTCTTCCTTTTTTGGATATCGCTTCCGTGCAATGTTAAGAATACCTTTTGGCGCGGTTTGAAGAATAGTAGAAATATCCCGGATAGCCCATAATGTACATGTATAAGATCAAAGCTTCTGGATTTAATTATTCTTGGGATGGACAAGATAGATTTCAGGTATTCCCATTTTCCCTGATAAACCGAATCAATCAATTTAACCTCAACCTGAAGGGGGATTATTTCAGATAAATCCTGGATTTGTTCCTTAATGAAAATACCGTCAACAGGGTGATCTTCGGTTGGGTACATATTGGTCACGTAAAGTGATTTTATTGTCTTTTTTGGCATGGTAATAATCATTATCCGACTTGATATGAAATGCGATGAGAAAGCGGAAGTGATTCCAGATAAGGAGCCAGATTATTTCTGGCAATGTATTGCCAGGAATAATCGTTGCATACCCGGCGAATTTTTTCCGAGTCGAATTCATTTAATCTTTGAATCAGTTTTTCCAACCCCCTGGCGACGGATGCTTCATCGTCCTGTATGAGTTCACCACTGATATCTGTGATGATTTTGGCGTTTTCCACTGTAGCAGTGGCCAGCACGGGCAAACCAGAAAGTAAATATTCATAGGTTTTTGTAGGAGGCTGATGCGTATAGTATGGGGTTATGGGGACGTAAGAAATTCCTATGGTCGCCTCTTCAAAATACCCGGACAACTGATCATTGTGTACATAGCCTGTAGTCCGAATCACATTTTCCAGTCCATGTGATTGGATGTAATCTTCAATTTCTGTGCGCTCATTTCCAGGTCCGTCACCGATAATGGTTAATGAAATGGGGGGCTTTTCCAATTTATTGTCAGACATATACCGGTATAGACCCCGAATAAATACCAAGAGATTTCTGTTTTCCAGGGTGCCTACATACAATAAATTTGCATGGTTAAAAGACTTATTCCCGGAGCAGAATTTCTCCCCACCTAAAGGAAGGAAATGATACTTTGTAAATCCCAATTTATTGGCCAGTCCATGACTCAGGATGGAAAGGTGAGGAAACCTGACTGCCTCCCACCTCAAAAATTTGTCTTTGACAAGGTTGATTAGGGCCTTATCCGTATCGGTGGCTGTTCGAATATCGAGATTGAAGGTTTGTTGCGGGTTTTGCCAGCGAAGAAAAGTACAGCCGGGAAAATACACCAGAAATACCAGGTCATAATTGCCGGACCCGATTTCCATATTGATTTTTTTCAAAAACCGATACCACCGTATCAATTTGTTGCCTTTTCTGGCAAGATATTTTGTCCGTACACCGGGGACCACGATTTTTGGCAAACCAAAATCCCAACTCAAGTGTGTGATTCGGAAATCATTTTTCAGGTAATACCCAAATTTATATGGGTCTACATGGTATCCGTATTGGGATTTGGTGACGATCAGTAAATTTTTCATTTTATTTTGTTGTAAAAAATAATTGCTTAAAAACGCCTGTACCTGATGAGGCACCTTACCAGTAATTTGATGCTTTGGTTCAGATCTGCTGGATAGATCTTTTTGGTTTCTTTCAGGTAATAATAAAAAACAGGTAAGCCTATTTGAGAAGATTTTTTGCTTAGAAAGAAAAAGATGCTCCCAAGCACTTCGGCAAATGCTTCTGAATCATAGACTTTTTTGATCTCGTTTTTCTCCTGAAGGAAAATCAGCCAGTCAAAAGCTTCCTTATAAGAAGAGTAGGTTTGAAACAAATGGGTAGAACCAATTTTGCGGTGCATGCGGAGTTGGTCCTCAGTAGGAACTATCTCAAGTTCCCGTAGCGATTTTTCATAAATCAATTTATGTATGATAAAACTTCGTTCTTCTGCATTCTCAAAACTTTTCATGATGCTGGATTCCGAATTGCGGTAATAGTACAGGGATTGAGGGATATTGGCCACTGGGAATTTCCTACAGGCTTCCCAATAAAAATCGTAATCCTCGGCAACGGCGAGTCGGCCATCGAATGCGAGACCTGCTTTTTTCACCCAATCCAGGCGATACATGGCTGTTGCATTCCAAATGGCGGGCTTGAACAACAACAGTGCTTTAATCCGTTCGTGATCAGTAGGAGATTTGGAAACTTCGGATTTTTTTTCATCAAATCTGGTAAGCCAGGTGCCGCATATGCCGATGTGCGGATGAGTATCCATGAAGTTTAACTGTTTTTCAAACCTATCGGGTGCTATGAGATCATCACAATCCATCCAGGCCAGAAATTCTCCTTTGGCTTCATGTAGCCCCCTGTTTCGGGTAAAGGAAATTCCCTTGTTATTACCGTTACTGAGAATGCGAACTCTGGGATCGGTAAGTTTCCGAATGATTTCCAGGGAGCCATCCACTGAGCCGTCATCGATAATGATGAGTTCAAATGCTGAAAAACGCTGCTCCAGCACACTGTCAATAGCTTCTTGCAGATGCTTTTCACCGTTGTAAACAGGCATGACTACAGATAATTTGGGAGCTTTCATAGATTAATGAGCTTTTCTTTTGAGTGAGAGGGGGTTTGCTTATTTATTTCCCCTGTAGCCGAAGAATTTTCTATCAATTTCCAGAGAATTTCCTTTTTCTTTTGCTCCATATAGGAGCGGTGATAGATGTAAAGGGCAAAAATGGTAGCGATGAGGTAATGATAATGGTAAACCGAATACCAGGTAAAACTGGTAAGCAATAAATACCATAGATAATATTTTACATATACATGTCCTCTGGGTATGGGTAAAACAAAACTTTTGTACCACATCAATCCGAATCCCAAAATTGCAAAAACCCCAAACATGGCATAAACAGCAATTATGCCTACATCAGATAGGAAATATTCGTGAGTGTTACTAAGCCTTTCCATGAATTTGCCATAAGAAGAAATTCCCCAGTTTGGAGCTCCATTCCCAAAGATTTGGCTTAGGGTATTTGGTGAAAACTCGGTCAGGAAATATTTGCCGGCCTGAACCCGAATGTAATTTTCCCCTAATTTTGAATCCCTTTGCTGCGCTTCTATGACACCTTTAATCATGGGAATGTCTGCATTTACCAGGATGATTAATCCTCCGGCAAATGCGCCCAGGATGAGGGATTTTTTTAGCAGAGACTGACTTTTAAAGAAATGGTAAAAATAGATCAGGAATACTCCTGCAATAAATTGTCTGGTTACCTGCATTACCGGCACAATTAAGCCTATTAGTGCCAATCCCATATACATCCATTTATATCGATCATTTTGAGTGATTTTGGTGATGGCGATAAAAATAGATAGGATAAATATACCTGCGCCCGGGAAAATGATGCGTATAGCCCCTCTTTGCTCCGAAAACTCCTCCCCCGAAATGGGTTTACCAAAGAATACGGTATGGGCATTGGCATATTGAAAAAAATACAGTAAAACATACAGTAAACCGTAGCCCAGAATAATTTTCTCAAGGGTACTTATGGAGATTTTTAGGTGAAGTAAAAGGAAAAACAGGGGCCATAACATGTATTGGGAAGTCTCCAATAAGCTGTCTTTAAATCCCTGCCCCCATGAAAAAAGGGCCATCACCATGGAGAGAATGATGGAAAATGAGATCATCTGTACGGGTAGGACGAAGCCACCCTTTCGGTCAAACAAATACAAACTGGAAATCAGGACTGTTCCCAACAACGCCACAAACTCCAGGTAATTCACAATTTTTGGATTGATGAATTTGGCATCAAAAAAATTAAGGCTTACGATTACCAGGAGTAAAAGGAATACTATGGGTAATTTTTCTTTCATACTGATTTAGCCAAAGTGTAATTTCTGAAAAAATACATACCAGTAAGGATCAGCACCAGGATCCCAACCAGCACTTTATAGGTTAAAGTAATATTGCCCGCTATAAAATAGGATAAACCAAACAATACTGCGGCAGATACCCACATGAGTCCCCTGTCCTCTATTTTGAAGTGTAGGGTTTTACGGAATACATACCAGAGATAAAATTGGAAAATGGCAAAGGAAAACACCATGCCCGATGCCAGTCCCAAAGCACCATATTGGCTGCTCAAGAATAAAATAGGAGTAGAAAACAGCGAATTGACAATGCCCAGGCGGAGGATTTTTTTCTCGTTGTTGGTGGCACCAAAGATGGTACCGATCAGGCTGTCTATGGATGTAAGGAATAAGTACCACACCTGTAGCTGACAGACAAGAACAGCGGGCAGGTAACTTTCCGGAAATATTAATTCAAATAATTCTTTTGCAAAAAGTGTGAAAAGAAAACAAAGCAGCATACCCAGTAGCATGTAATATTTAAATCCCAGGCTGACAAAGTTTTGGAATTTGGCTTTATTAGTAACCCAAAGTGCGGATAGGTTCGGGAAGATAGCCACCAGACCAAAATCCAATACAAAGGAAATCGGTCCTGTTAGTCTTTCAGACAGGTTAAAATAACCAATTTCCTCACGAGTCGAATTGATATCCAGAAAGTTATTGGTGAATTTGGTGTAGGGCAGCATGACCAGAACCAGGGCCAAATAAGGCCAGCTTTCTTTCAGAAGGGAATAGGAGGAAGTCACAAACCCTTTCATTTTCCCCAGAACGAGCCCTTGCTTTCTCAAGGTGATGTGAAAAACGAAGTTTTTAATCAGGTTTAAGGCCAGAAATGAATAAAAGAGAAAGGGTACATCCATATAAGATCCCGGCAGAGCAAATATCCAGAGAAACCATACTATACTGAATGCTAAATTGATTATCGACGGGGGAAGCATTTTTTGATGTCCCAGGAATGCAGTTTCAAACAACTTTCCAAAACAGGAAACCAATGCAAATAGAAGCACGAAAAGTAATTCCTGTCCATGCAGGTTACCTAACAAGTGGTTGTATAAAAGGTAAATTGCTCCCAGCACCAAAAGTGCAAGCGTTCTTAATATCGCACCGTTATAAATCAGGTCTTTAGAGCGATTCGGATCTCTGGCGATGCTCCGGATTACTATGTTTCGGATACCTAAATCTCCTATTGTCAAAAGAAGTGTACCCTGAGCAATCAGGAAAGTATACAAACCGTAATCGTCCGGATGGAGAATTTTGGTGATTTTCAATACCGTTAACAAACCAATCAATTGGGACAGGATGCTCCCAAATGTCAGGTAAGAGAAATTTTTGAAAACCTTATTTTGAAAAAGATTCCTTATCACGGTAAAATTGTTTTTTTCTGAGCGCTTACTTCCTTCTTTATCAATTTCACTAGTTCATATGAAGTGGGGTAATCAAATCTTCTGGCAAAAAGCTTTGTTGATTTTTTAAGTTTGGGAAAGTCAGATTTGTCCAGAGTGGCCGGACTGTTTCCATTTCTATGTTCCCATAAAACCAGGGTCATGGTATTACCTGTTATTGCAGTTTTGAAAGGAGAATTCATGAGAACGGTTTGGAATAGAATTTCCTCCGGACACAAAGTATGTTTCAATCGTTTTAAAATGGTTGGTTCATCAGCTAATCGGTCAATGACGTACCGGACACAGTCACTGCTTAATGACCACCATACTGATCCTCCATATAGCTTTGGGAATGCAGTAAAGGGCTTGCGGCGGATGCGTAAGAGTTGCTGTACTTTCAGGCAAAGATTGATTAATTTCGATCCTGATAGGGTTTTCCGATTAAATAGGTCATAAAAGTTGTAATAATTTAGCCGATTTATCTCCCCTTTTGCCCATCTTGATGAGGGTAAGGGAAATTGCTCGATAAATTGCATCCCTTTATGTTTTCTGTAAAAATCCTTGATTTCCTGGCTACTTCTAATGGGGAAATCCTGACCACTCATACTGTGTATGTAGCCAATTTCTTTGTTTTTCAAGGCTTCTTCGGCCAAAAGAAGCAAAGCTTTCAATAAATTCAATCCACCCCAGTTTACAGTATATTTGCGGCTGACAAAGACCACATTTTTTTGCCGGGCAAGTTCCTGGATTGTTGCGCTTTCCAATTTACTTTTTTTGTCCAGATGGATGTAGAACAAGAAATCATCATCAAGTAGGTTAATATACTCAATTAAATGGTGGACGTTTTTGTAGGCCAAAAATAATACGGCATGTTTCATGGTCATGTCAAAAAGTTAGAAGGTGGCTGTATATTATATGTTTGCTGTTTTTTTTTCGGAATAATATCCATAACCATATCCGTAACTATGTTCGGATTTGGCATCGTTTAATATCAATACAGGGTTTGGGAATTTATTTTTTTCTGCGATTTCATTGATTAAATTGAGGTGATTGGGCTTGGTGTAGTAATATCGTATCACGTAGGCCAGCATGTCGGCATAGGGTGACAAAGCAAAGGCATCGGCCACCAGGCCAACCGGTGCACTGTCTATGACAATGTGGTCAAATTTATTGCGTAACTCGAGGAAAAGTTCTTCTAACCGGGGACTATTCATGAGTTGTATAGGGTTATCCGGTATTTTACCCGCACCGATTAGGAATATGTTTGGGTTATCTTCTGAGAGGTGAAGAATATCTGTCGTCAAATAGGTTTCATCCCTTAAGTATTCGCTTAACCCTGGTTTTTGCGACTTGACGCCAAGCTGTTTCAGGACAGATGGTTTTCGTAAATCAAATTCCAGGATTACGATTTTCTTTCCGGATAAACCAATGGTACGGGCCAGGTTTATACTGAAGAAGGTTTTGCCCTCTCCACCAATGCTGGAGGTCGTTAAAATCACCTGATTTGGCTTCCTCATGGAAGCAAATTTCATGTTTGTCCAAATCAGGTTAATTTGTTCACCTACCAGGGACTTTCGGCAACCACTTCCCAAATAAAGGTTTTTTCTTTTTTCATGGGATATTTCCCCCATCACCGGAACAGGGCAGGCAGCTTCCACATCTTCCTTTTGGCCGATTTTACCAAAAAAGTAATCGTTTAGATAAATCAGGCTAAAGGGAAAACCAAACCCTAGAATTAAGGCAAATACCATGATTAGCTTTTTCAGAGGCTTTGCAGGATACAGACCAGCCATTGGCGGATCAATCATCCGGGCATTCGATACGGAAGTAGCAGCAAGAGAAAGTACTGATTCTTCCCTTTTTTTCATTAAATACTGGTAATTTTCTTGTTTAGTGACTTGTTGCCTGGTAATGTTTAGTAGTTCCCTTTCAATCTTTGGTACCCGGTTGGCCCTTTCTTCGATTTGCAAGGTGTTTTCTTCCAGACTTTTCCTGGCAATCTGAATACTCCTTTTACTACTTTGAATATTTTCTAAAAGGTCCGATTTAAGACTAAAAAGCTGTTCGTCCAGGTTTTTTACCAGGGGATTATCTGCCGTGGTTCCATTTAATAACCTTTGTCGCTCACGCTGCAGTTCATTGTATTTTTTTACCAAATCTGACAAGGCAGCATCTTCAATTAAAAGAGAACCCTGAACCATTTTTGAAGGATTGTTGGTCGCCGATAAATTTTCTTCGAGGTTATTCAGCACTTCAATGCTGATATCATATTCAGATAGTTTTTGTTTGGTATTCCCCGAATTTTCCAGGTACAATTGTGATTCTGCACTTAGGTCAGAAATGGAATTTTGGTTTTTGTAAGTTTCAACAGCTTCTTCTATTTCAGCCAGTTCTGCAGTAAGTTTGGCCATTTGTTCATCAATAAATGCCAGGGTATTAGCCGCAGTAGAATTGACGTTTTTCAACGCCTCATTATTATACACCTCGACCAAGGTCTTTAGAAATTGCTCACCTTTTTCAGGGATTGGTGCTAACAGACTCAGAGAAATGACCGTGGAGAGTTTATTTGTTGGCTCAGCATTTATGTTTTCGCTGTATTCATGCGCCATCTCCCGAAGATTGTTGTAGGTAAAATAAATTATCTTTGGAAGAGGTCCTTCCTGATTTTCATTAAGATGAATGGTGAATTCCCCAAAAAAATTGCTTATCTTCTCTCCAAAAACATGTTGGCTCCTTTTGCCTTCTTCCATTTCAATAACAAAAGATTGGTCGTCTAATATCTCAAGGCGTACCATACCGGTGAACTTTTCAGGTCGCTCATTAAAACTATTGTACCGAATACTTATAGGGCAGCTTTCTCCATAAAGCTCCTTGTACCGGTTAAATCCCTTTTCAACATAAAAGTTGTTGTAAAGTGACATTTGCTCCAACGATTTTTTGATCAATGAAGTAGATGTCAATACCTCTATTTCATTTTCAATAATATTGGTGGTCTGATAACCATCCAGATCATCTAAAACGGTATTGGTTGAAAATCCTTTTTTTGCCTCCTCATTGGTATTTATCATCAAAGTGGAGGTGATTTCGTATTGCTCCGGTGTATAATAAATATATGCCAGAGCAGCGGCGCAAAAAAATGAAACCCCCACGAGGAATAAATACCACTTCCTGAGATATTTTTTTAAATAAAATTCAAGGGGAACTGAACTAGATTTTCTTAAATCAATTTCCTGGCTCAATAAGTCCTTAATGTCCATGGTTAAATAAAAATTACTGTTAAATAAAAAGGAATTTAAACTTGCTGTTTGGTCACAACTTCGTCTGGTCAATCACAAATTCAAGATTGAGATCAAAAGGATCCATCAAAATTGACATGCTATTTTAATGGGAAAGAAGCTGTTTAAAGAAAAAAAATATTTAATTTTTTAAATTTAATATTTATAAAATTAAATATTACCTGTCGTCCACAAACAACGCTGTTTTGCTATTTATTTTATTACAAACTTTTTTATGTATTTAAAATACATTTTTACAAATGTAAAAAATATTTAATCAAACTCAAATATTTTTTTATATAAAAAAAATGATTTTTGTCAGATTTCCGTTTCCTCTCAAAGTTAAATTTGGATCAGAAGCTTAAATTCTTCGGTAGAAGCTAACTATATTATTAATATTTTTATTATTTTTGTATTTTCAATATAGAAATAACTATATCCGAAAAAGTATGGAATAATATTTTAAAATCTAATAAATCTTTTCAAGAAGCTTTAGGTTATGGCACTCCTTTTTCGGCTTTAAAAATTAAATATTTAAATTAAAAATAGAAGGAGTTATTAAAATATTAATAAAAAAATAAAAAATTATATCCTTCCTTTCTTCTTCAACTGCCAATACCGCATCAGACCGCTTACGGACATCCAGCTTGGGTTGGCATACTCATAAAGTAATTGCAGTTTTTTGTCTGCTCCATGCTGTTCCATTTGACGGGTGGTGTAGGTCAGAAAGGCAGCTTCAACTGCTTCAATAGGGGTTTCATTATCAAAATGGACCTTCATCCAATTTGCCCAGTCATCCAGCGCATTATCCAATAGGGCAAAGTGTTTGTTGGGGTTGGTGATTTCCCCAAAGTGCGTCAGGTATAACTTTTCAGGATTCTGATCTAAAATGATCCTCATGGATTTTTTCCAATCTTCCAGGTGAATATCGGGAGGAGGGCAGGGGGGGACCACTGGTCCATCGGATATTTTGACTCCTCCTACATCACCTGTAAAAATATTTCTCCCCAATTGCCAGGCAATGTGATGGCTGGCATGACCGGGGGTATGCAGGGAAGTAAAAGTCATATCCCCGATAGGGATGGTTTCTCCATGGGAGGCCGCAACCAATTGGCTTTCACTTATGGGTTTCATTTTGCCCCAAAGCTGCTCCATGTTTTCTTCACCGTAAATCTTAGCTGCAGAATTCCAAAGTCTTTCCGGACTGGTCAGGTGAGGAATCCCAACTGAGTGCAGGTAGATTTTAGCCCCTTCCTCCGCAAGTTTCCAGGCCGCACCGGCATGGTCGAAATGGATGTGTGTTAGCAGGACTGCATTCACGTCACCTGGCTTAAGTCCATGCTGTTGTAAACCCGCCTCCAGGCTTTCCCAAGTGCTTTCCGGTCCTGTTTCTATCAGTACATGGCTGTCATTTTGGCTAATCAGAAAGCTGGCAATGGTATTTTTTTCTTCCTTAAAGCGCAGGTCAAGGATGTTTATCTGGTACATTATCCGAATAAAGTGTAGTTTCCAAACTGATCCATGGGTAAGGTTTTCCGAATGACAAAAGCACTGTCATTGGTCACCTGATTGACCATAGGAGATACGGTATACTTTGTCATTTCTTCATCAGGATAGGGTCCAAGCATTCCCAGCAATTCCTCTTCGGAAGTACGGGTATCCAGCCATTTGGCCTCGTCCTCTTTCTTAAGTATCACAGGCATCCGATCATGTATTTCGGCAGTGAGCTGGTTGGGAGATGTGGTTAAAATCAAAAATGTATGTGCTGTTTCACCTTTTTCGGTTTCAAACTCCTCCCAGATCCCTGCCAATGAAAATAAAGTTTCTCCATGCTGCACAAAACGATAGGGAACCTTTGTCTTCTTCCCTATTTTTTTCCATTCAAAAAAACCATCAGCAGGTACCAGGCAGCGATTTTTTTTAAAGGCTGATTTGAAAGTAATTTTTTCAGCGATGGTTTCAGCCCGGGCATTGATGAGTTTACTGGCTACTGGTTTGTTTTTTGCAAATGAAGGGGTAATCCCCCAATAAAAATGAGAAAATCCTTTGGGGCTTTCAGAGGTAATCACAGGGACAAGCTGAGAGGGTGCTATATTGTATCGTGGAACAAATGGTTCCAGCATTTCAGCTTCAAACCTGTTTTCCAGGTCTGTTTTTGTTTTGGCAAGTGAGTATCTTCCACACATATTGAATTGAATTCAGCTTCAGGTAATGATGTAATTTAAAGATAATTTTCGCTTTGGATAAATTCAAGTGCCCTTATTTCAGACCAGTACCTTTCGGTCCTGGACCTGGGACTAAACCCTACGTGGCCTCCCTGCCTGGGGAATTCCATGTAAACCTTATCTGAGCGTTCTCCAATTTCCCTGGGATAACAAGATTTGCTTAGAAATGGATCATTCAGGGCGTTTAAAATCAGGCAGGGGAGCCTAATGGATTTCAGGAAAGTCAGGGAGGCGTTTTTTTCGTAATAATCCGCCGCATTTTCAAACCCATGCAATGGGGCAGTAAAGGCATCATCAAAAGCCCTGAGCGTGGAAATGGATGCCAGAGATCTGCCTTGAATTATCTCCGGAAAATCCAGGGCTTTTTCTCGTATTTTTTTCTTTAAGGAAAGTAGAAAATTATAAGCATAGATTTTATTTTTGAAATGATCTATCCGGTCACAGGAAGCACTTAGGTCAAGCGGTACAGAAATGGTCACGGCCTTTTTAATCTTATTCTGGCCAGGCCAATGCTTTTCTCCAAGATACTTGAGGGTGAGGTTTCCTCCCAGACTAAAACCAATCAGGTAAATGGTGCGGTATTTTACAGAAGCATGGCAAACCACCTCGTTTAGGTCATAGGTGGCACCGGAATGGTAAAAAATAGGTTTCAGGTTGGAAGGGCCGCTGCATCCCCTGAAATTCCAGTTCAACACATCATACCCATTATCAAAAAACATGCGGGCCATTCCTGTCATGTAGGGTCTTTGGCTATTTCCCTCCAAGCCATGGCTGATGATGATGAGTTTTGAGCTGCCCTGCCTCAGCCAGTCCAAATCAAGAAAATCACCGTCTGCTGTGCTAATTCTTTCTCTTTCAAACCTTAAGCGATGCTTTTCCCTGAACAGTGCCGGGATAATGGTCTGCATGTGACCATTAGACAGCAGCTGATGTGGATTGTAATTTGATTTTATAAGTACAGGCATTTGAAAGGCGCAGGCATTCAGGAATCATTTCTTACGTGAAAATACTATTATTAAATTTGAATAAACATATTTTAAGAACTATTTTTGGATTGCTGAAAACATGAATTCGAATAATATAACTTATGGCCGAAATAATACGAATGCCCAAGATGAGCGACACCATGGAAGAAGGGGTGATTGCACAATGGTTAAAAAAGGTAGGAGATGAAGTAAAGCCCGGTGATATTCTTGCAGAGGTAGAGACGGACAAAGCTACCATGGAACTGGAGTCTTATGATGAAGGGGTATTGCTTCACATCGGTGTGGATGAAAAAGACGCCGTACCTGTAAATGGGGTCATAGCCATTTTGGGAGAAAAGGGTGAAAATATAGATGACTTGCTGGAGGAAATCAAATCCGGTGGGGGCGAGGCCTCTTCCAAAGACAGTGAACCCAAAAAAGAGGAATCAAAGGAAAAGGAAGAATCATCCGGTACTAAAACAGAAGCGAAAAGTGAAAAAATTGATACCTCAGGTATCAATGCCACGCTAATCACCATGCCCAAAATGAGTGATACCATGCAGGAAGGAACCATTGCCAGCTGGTTGAAGAAGGAAGGGGATGAGGTAAAATCAGGTGATGTTTTAGCGGAAGTAGAGACTGACAAAGCTACCATGGAGCTAGAGTCCTATGAGGATGGCACCATTTTATATATTGGGATAAAAGAAGGCGATTCAGTAGAAGTCAACGGTGTCATTGCCATTATTGGAGAGAAAGGGGCCGATTATAAGAAATTACTTGAGGCCCATAAACAAGAGGGGTCCTCAGAATCGGCAGAAGAAAGCACCAAAGAAGAAGAACCGAAGAAAGAAACCTCGGAGAAGCAAGAGACCACCAAAAAAGCCGATGCTCCTAAAAGCACATCAAGTACCAATGGCAGGATAAAGGCTTCCCCTCTGGCCAAAAAGATGGCCAAGGATAAGGGCATTGATATTTCGCTGGTAGAAGGCTCCGGTGACGGGGGCAGAATCATTAAAAAAGACATTGAGAATTTCGATCCATCCAAGGTTGCTGCAGCCGATAAGTCCTCCGGGGCAATGGCAAGCGGTCCTGCTGTGGGTCAGGAATCTTTCAGGGAGGAAAAAGTTTCCCAGATGAGGAAGGTGATTGCCAAGCGGCTAGCTGAGAGTAAATTCACTGCACCTCACTTTTACCTGACCATGGAAATCAACATGGACAAGGCCATTGAGGCGCGTAAGAGCATGAATGAAGTGGCTCCAGTTAAAATATCCTTCAACGATATGGTGATAAAAGCTGTTGCGGCTGCCCTAAAACAACATCCCAATGTGAATTCTGCCTGGATGGGCGATAAAATCAGATACAATGAGCATGTACATATCGGCATGGCAGTGGCGGTAGATGAGGGCTTATTGGTGCCAGTGATCAGGTTTACCGACAGCAAGAGCCTTTCGCAGATATCCCAGGAAGCCAAATCCCTGGCAGGTAAAGCCAAGAATAAGGAACTTCAACCCAAAGATTGGGAAGGGAACACATTTACAGTGTCCAATTTGGGCATGTTTGGTATTGATGAGTTTACCGCTATCATTAATCCACCGGATGCATGTATCCTGGCCATAGGAGGAATAAAACAAACCCCTATCGTTAAAGATGGAGAAATTAAGGTAGGTAACTTGATGAAGGTAACCCTTTCCTGTGACCACCGGGTAGTAGATGGAGCCATAGGATCTGCTTTCCTACAGACTGTCAAACAATTATTGGAAGACCCTGTCAGGATACTTATCTGACAGTCAAAGAATCAATTAATGCCAAAAAGTCCTGGAAGTGGGGCTTTTTGTTTTTAGTACAGTTATTGAAAGGATTGGGATAAAAAGGAATATGGAAAAACTGAAATCAACCACCGTAGTAGCCATCAGTCATGCCGGACAGGTAGCCATTGGGGCAGATGGGCAGGCTACTTTGGGAAATACCATTGCGAAGAGCAGTGTCAATAAAATCAGGAAATTGCAGGGAGGAAAAATCGTTACTGGCTTTGCTGGTTCTACAGCAGATGCCTTCACGCTTTTGGAAAAGTTTGAAGAAAAATTAGGTAAGTACAGCAACAATATGAAGCGGGCAGCAGTGGAATTGGCCAAAGAATGGCGAACAGACCGGATGCTGAGCAAGTTGGAAGCCATGATGATCATAGCAGATGCTGCTGATGTACTTATTATTTCAGGTACTGGGGACGTTATCGAGCCCGATTTGGGTATAGCAACCATCGGTTCCGGCAGCATGTATGCCCAATCAGCAGCCAGGGCACTCAAAAAATACGCACCCCAACTCAGTGCGGAAGAAATGGTCAAAGAAAGTCTGAATATTGCGGCAGACATCTGTATTTATACCAACCACAACATTATCATTGAAAAGGTAAATGATTAAATAAAGGCCTTCAAAATTTGATTTTGAAGGCCCTTTTTTCTAAACTTCAAAGTCATATACCTTCACCTGAGACCATTTATCTTTGTGGTCTTCTACAAACTGAAGGTGAATCGGATCTGTCTGGTAGAGGTCATGGTCACTGATGGTGTCAAAATAGACGGTCAGTGAAATGTGAAAACTATGGTCCACTACGTCTCTCCGTTGGGTTCCGGCTGGCACACCGATTTGGTAGTCTTTTACGCTCTCGGTCTGGGCGATTTTCTTGCAGCCATCCATTACAGTTTTAAGATCCTCATCGGGCTTGTGCAGCCAGAAAAACACTTGATGTACAATCATGTTTGCGTGGGTTTTAGCGATGGTTTTTTGTGAAATAAATGCTCCTAGTCCCAAAGCAGTCAGGGAAGCCATAAATTTTCTTCTGTTGAGCATTATTTTTGTATTTTTATTGATAACAGTTTGAAGGATTAAATATAAAAATATATAGTTTAAAAAATTAAAAAGAACGGAATGAAATATAGAAAACTTGGGAAAACCGGAATGCATGTATCGGAAGTATCATTGGGCACCTGGCAGGTAGGAGGTGGCTGGGGAGGCTCCTTCGACAGTAAAGCAGCTTCTGATATCATCCATGAAGCAATTGATCAGGGCATAAATTTTATCGATACGGCTGATGTTTACGATGCAGGCATGAGCGAGGCAGCCGTGGGAAAAATCATCAGTCAGAGAAAAGAGGAAGTTTTCGTGGCCACCAAGTGTGGCAGGCAAATCCAGCCGCATAGAGCGGAGGGCTATACACCGCAAGTTTTAAGAGGCTATGTGGAAGCCAGTCTGAAGAATATGAATCTGGAATCCATTGATTTGATTCAACTGCATTGCCCTCCTACTGAAGTCTATCACCGGCCTGAAATTTTTGGTCTTTTTGAAGATTTGAAGAAGGAAGGGAAGATCCAAAATATGGGGGTAAGTGTGGAAAAGGTAGAAGAAGCAATTTTTGCCCTTGACTATCAAAATGTAACTACGGTACAGATCATTTTCAATATGTTTCGGCTAAAGCCTTCAGAAGAATTTTTCAGTCTTGCTAAAGCGAAAGGTTCCGGGATCATTGTCCGGGTGCCTTTGGCAAGTGGCTTGCTGGCTGGGAAAATTGATGAAAGTACCAGGTTTCATCCGGAAGACCATAGAAATTTCAATAGAGAGGGAAAAGCTTTTGATAAAGGAGAAACTTTTTCCGGGATTGATTTGGACCTGGGTGTTCAAGCTGTAAAAGAACTGAAAGCCCTGTTCGGAGACAAGGCACCCCTGGCGGCTTTAGCCATCAGGTGGGTTTTAATGTTTGAGGAAGTGTCTACTGTAATACCCGGAGCATCAAAACCGGATCAGGTTAAGGCGAATGTCGAGGCCGCATCCTTATCGCCTTTGACAGGTAAAGAAATGGACACGGTGGTAGATATCTACAATAAGTATTTCAAAGCTGAAATTCATGAAAAATGGTAATAAAAAAGCCATGAAAACACGCTTTCACAGCTTTAGTCAATAAACAATAAACCCAAAATAACCCAGTATAAGATAGGTAATGATCTGATATTCAATTTATAAAATATAAGTCAATTTAATTTATTTATCAACCCTGTCCGGATAAAACTGGGCAAATACGTTTTTTTCTTACCTCTTCCCCTTGTTTTGGGAATCAGTAAAATTAGGTAAGCAGAAATGATGACACATTGCCGGTAGATGAATTGAATACCCAAAAAAACCGGTGGAGCCACCCAAAACTCCACCGGTCCATTGGATAAAAAATCAGTTTCCCGAAAAAATCAGTCATAAAAGTCAGCGGATTTTCAGGCTTTTGCGGCCAATTTTTCTCCCATGAGTAGCACCTCATAGACCTGTACCTCAGTGATGTACTTTTTATTACCTTCTTTGTCCTCGTAAGACCTACTCACCAATTTTCCCTGAACACAAATTTCCGAACCCTTGTCAGTGTATTTGTGAATGATTTCAGCAGGCTTGCCGAAAGCTACGATACTGTGCCAATAGGTTTCATCAATTTTCTCCCCTTTGCCATTTTTATAGGATTCATTGGTGGCCAGGTTCAACCTTACCATTGGGGTGTTTCCATTGACTGTTTTAAATTCTGCTTTTGCACCCAGTCTTCCAATCAGTTGTACTTTGTTTTTAATAGCGTTCATGACTGTAATTGTTTTAGTTAATAATGTGAATGATTTCCGAAATGGAACAGGACAAAATTGGGGGGAGGGGCAAAATTTATTCGGGTTTTTTTCGTTTAAAACCGTTTGTAAATGTTTGTAAACGTTTTCAAACGGATACATTGATTTGTTAAATGACTTTTTTTATATATATTATGCTTAATTTTTACTTTAAAAGGACTTTTATGCCGGCACCACCTAAAAAATGTATAAGCTGTGGAAAGCCCCTGTTTGGTAGGGTTGATAAAAAATTTTGTGATGATTATTGCAGAAATCACTATAACAATCAAATGAAATCAGGCAGCAACAGGCTGATTCGTAACATCAACAATGCCTTGAAAAGGAATAGAAATATCCTGTCTAATATTCTACCTGATACGGAAGATACCGCAAAAATCCTCCGGGGACAAATGCTCGAAATGGGGTTCCAGTTCAGGTACAGCACCCATACTTACACGAATAAAAAGGGCAACGTGTATGCTTATTGTTACGATTACGGTTATTTAAAACTTGATCAGGATTGGATCCTTGTGGTTAGAAACAAAGAAGAAAAGAAGGACAGGTCCAAATTTATCAAACCATGAAATTGGGCTTATCCAGTTTTTTGTCTATCCTGTACGCCGCATTAAGCAGGCCTACATGGCTGTAGGTTTGAGGGAAATTCCCCCACTGGCTGCCAGTATGCTGGTCAACATCCTCCGAAAATAGATTCAGGTGATTGCAATATTTGCTTAAGGTTTCAAAACCTTCCATGGCCTCGTCCAATCGGTTGACACAGGCCAGTGCCTCAATGTACCAAAAAGCACAGATCAGGAAAGTGGTCTCCGGCTCACCGAAATCATCCAGGTGCTTGTAGCGATAAAATAAATAATTTTTGGCTAACAGGTCTTCTTCCAATGCCTTTAAGTGGTTGTTGGCACTCTCAATATCGTTCCCAAAATACCCCATGGTGATCATCTGGAGGGTACTGGCATCCATGTTTTTGGTGCCGATAGCCTGGGCGTAGGCCTTTCTTTCGGGTAGGTAGCAGGCTTCAATTTTTTTGATGGCCTTGTTTTTTAATTCAACGGCTTTATTTTTCATTTCTACATCAGACAACCGTTCTGCCATTTTTATGGCTGCACTGGCTCCTGCCCAATGAAAAAGAAAAGTATAACAATGTTCCTGTTTTAAATTTCTGAATTCCCACAGTCCGGCATCTTTTTCATCCATGGTTTCCTCTATTTTTTGCAATAGATTATTAATGAAAGGTTTGCTGTGGCTTTTTTCCGATTCGATAAACCTTTTGTCTGCATACAGGGGCAAAAGAGTTACCAAAACCTGACCATATAAGTCATTCTGGATATGGGTGTAGGCCTGGTTTCCAAAACGTACCGGCTTATTGCCCATATAGCCATGAAGGTCGGCTACCGTTTCGGGTAATTTGGAAGATCCTGTGATGGAGTAAAGCGGTTGGTACCTGCCTTTGTCGTCCACTTGCAGGTTTTGTATAAATTCAAAATACCTCTCCAATTCCTCAAAATGACCCAAATGGTTGAATACATTGAGTGTATAATAGGCATCCCTCATCCAGCAATACCTGTAATCCCAATTTCTGGTAGAACCAGGCGATTCTGGAAGGCTGGATGTGGAAGCAGCTATGATCCCGCCCGTATCTTCGTATTGGTGGATTTTTAGCACCAATGAGGAACGCACTACCAATTTTTGATAAAAATTCGGGATACTGGTGGATTTTACCCAGTCCCGCCAATATTGGCAAGTAGCATTCAGGAATTTTTCGATGGTACTTTCTATGGGAGCCTCCAAAGGATTTCCATAAGTGAGCACCAGATAAACGGTTTTTTGTAGCCTGAATTCCTGCTCCTCCATGATATAGGTGATGGAACAATTGGTTGTTAACCTTACCTGCTGATCTCGCCCGGCATATTGGATATGGTTACTCGCAGGAGTAGGGGTCAACTTTGTTTTTCCGTAATCTGCTACGGGCTGACAGTTGATTTTGATTTTGGGTTCTCCTATTAAAGGCTCGATCTTTCTTACCAACATCGAGGGTTTGAAGTATCGGTCAAAATTCAAAAAGCGTGGGGCAAAATCGGTTACCTTATACATCTCGCCTCCTGAAGTTTCTACATAAGTTTCGAGTATATTCGTATTTTCTTTATAAGCCTGACGGGAAGTGAATCCGCCATTTTGGGGTAAGATGGTAAACTCCCCTCCCTTTTCTTTGTCCAACATACTTCCAAAAAGAAAATCGCTATCAAAGCGGGGCAAACAAAGCCAACTGATATTGGTGTTTTTCTCGATATGGGCAATATAACTGCAATTACCTATAAGGCCGGTACCGTAAGTATGTTTTTCCATTGAAAAGCTGGTTAAGATCTATAAGACAGAATACGCCATTCTTTTAGGGATAATAAAAGGATTGGGCAATTAATTTACGAAGTTATTAAAATAAAGACTTGATAGTAATAAAATGATACCTTTATTACTTTAATACCTCCAAAAATTTTCGGGACACTTTTACCAGCATGCTTTGATTGATGCTCGGTATCCGGATAATAAAGTAATCCTGATTTGATTTTTGGATACATTCGCCTTCAAAACCCTGTAAGGCACCCCCCAAAATCCGTACCTGTTCCCCTTTCTCAATATCATCGGTTTCTACCTCTACAGCTACCCCTGTTTCAATTAACCGTTGGATGGTGTCGATTTCACTTTGTTGGACCATGGCATGCTCCCCTGAAAAATTGATAAATTTAACCGCTCCGCTGATTTGTAAAGCCTCCCAAAGCCTTTCTTTACTGGTGTAGACAAATAGATACCCGTTAAACAAGGGTCGCTGTACTTTTTTCTTTCGATCACTCCACTGCCTTATTTCTTCTATCATGGGAAGGTACACCCTGGTGCCCTTTTCTTGTAGCCTTTGGGAAACTTTTTTTTCTGCTCTTGGCGCAGTGTACATTACATACCAGTTACATTTTTCCGTCATCATATACAGGGTTAAAATCCGAAAGTACCGAATAATTTGGGTAACCTTCAACACCTGGTTTTTGTAATTTTTCATATTTTTTTTGCCAACCTCATCTGAATAAGCATTGGAATATATTTTTATGCTTTTCAAATAAAAAATAATGGATTTAAAATAATGCTTTACAGTTTTGATTTTTTTATTTACTTTTGAGAATTAACTCTAAAAAACTGAACCTGAAGCCTAACTGACAATGAAACCCTGATTTTATTCAGACATTTTTAATATTTCAAATTAATTGGATTGGTAGGAGTAAGAAGCTTGGGAAATTTTAAAATGAGGACATTTTGTGGCTTATGGCAGTTTTATTTTTGTAATTAAACAGCGAAAATCGAAATCATGGAAATTGTTAATGTGGTATTATCTGGTGGAGTAGGGAGTCGTTTGTGGCCGCTTTCACGCAAAAGCAAACCAAAGCAATACCTGCCCATTTTTAATAATGAGTCCCTTTTCCAGAAAACTGTACAGAGGAACTCCGGTATTTGCAACCAGGTAATGGTGGTAGGTGGCGTAGATAATTACAAGCTTTCCAGGGATATACTGGAGGCAATGGGTATTTCCGCCTACCTGGAGCTGGTGGAAGCTGCACCTCGCAATACAGCAGCGGCAATAGCATTTGCGGCCCTTTCGGTACCTTCTGATGCCATTTTACTGGTTACCCCATCGGACCACCTGATTGGTGATGTAGACAAATATGAGGAGGCCCTGAAGCAGGCGGTGGCTATGGCTCAGCAGGGCGCATTGGTAACTTTTGGGCTGATCCCGACAAAGCCGGAAACCGGGTTTGGTTACATAGAACATCAGGGCAATGAAGTTCTCGGTTTCAGAGAGAAACCGGATTTGTCCAGGGCAAAAGAGTTTTTGCAGAAAGGCAACTTTTTATGGAACAGTGGCATGTTTTGCTTCACTGCGGGGACCTATCTGGAAGAACTTCAGAAGTATGAGCCGGAGGTATTAGAAAAGTCAGCTAAGGCATTGGAACATGGAAAGGATGGCTTTTTGCCACTTGAATTAAGTATGGAAATTCCTTCTATCAGTGTAGATTATGCGGTGATGGAAAAATCAGATAAAATAAAGGTGGTACCCTCCTCCTTTTCCTGGTCTGATATGGGGTCTTTTGAAGCGCTATATGACTATTTCCAGGTTGGAAGCAAAGAAAGAAGTGGCAATAACCTGGTTTTGGGTACTGCCAATAAGCATGTGGAATTTGTTGGCCTGGAAAATGTGGTACTGGTAGAAACAGCTGATGCGATTTTGGTGCTGCACAAGGAGCATGCACAGGAGGTCAAAAAGGTGTATGAAAGATTGGAAAAGGAAAACCCCGGACTATTAAATTAAAAAAATGTTAGACAAACAGACCAAAATATATGTAGCAGGTCATAAAGGCATGGTAGGGGCTGCCATTTTCAGGTCCCTAAAAGAAAAAGGTTACCAAAACTTAATTGGCCTGGGCAGCAGTGAATTGGATTTAAAAAACCAAATGAATGTCAAATCATTTTTTGAAAATGAAAAGCCAGAGATCGTGATAGATGCCGCCGCAAGGGTGGGAGGAATCATGGCCAATAACAATTATCCCTACCCCTTTTTGATGGAGAACCTTTTGATCCAGAATAACCTGATCGATTTTTCTCTTCAGTCCGGTGTAGAGAAGTTTATTTTTTTAGGAAGTTCCTGTATTTACCCTAAGCTTGCACCTCAGCCACTCAGGGAGGATGTGCTGCTTACTGCCGCATTGGAGCCAACCAATCAATGGTATGCATTGGCGAAAATAGCCGGTGTAAAAGCTTGTGAAGCCATCCGGCAGCAATATGGTAAGGACTTTGTGAGCCTGATGCCAACCAATCTTTACGGGCCCTTTGATAATTTTGACTTGGAGACCTCCCATGTTCTTCCGGCCATGATCAGAAAATTTCATGAAGCAAAAATCCATGGACATGAACCCGTCAAACTATGGGGAAGCGGCACTCCGATGAGAGAGTTTTTGCATGTGGACGATATGGCAGAAGCGGTTGTTTTTGCCATGGAGCATACCTTTGAAGACAATTTATACAATGTAGGTACAGGGGAAGACCTTACCATCAAATCCCTTGCTGAATTGATTCAGCGCGTTACCGGCCATCAGGGAGATATCCTCTGGGATAGCAGCAAACCGGATGGAACGCCCAGGAAATTGATGGATGTAAGTAAAATGACAGCAGCAGGCTGGAAAGCCAAAATAGGATTGGAACAGGGTATTCAAGACACTTACCAGTGGTTCCTGAAAAATATCGATCAAATCAAACAGGTTAAATTGTAATATATTTTTATCAGCATTAAATTAAATTATCTATGAAAACGGCGTTAATTACAGGCATTACCGGGCAGGACGGCGCCTATCTTGCAGAACTTTTATTATCCAAGGGATACATTGTACACGGAATAAAGCGAAGGGCATCCCTTTTTAATACAGACAGGATTGACCACTTGTATCAGGATCCACACGATGATAACAAGCGTTTGTTTTTGCACTATGGAGACCTGACGGATTCGATGAATTTAACCCGGATCATTCAGGAGACCAAGCCAGATGAGATTTACAACCTGGCAGCCATGAGCCATGTAAAGGTGAGTTTTGATACCCCTGAATATACAGCCAATGCCGATGGGGTGGGCACACTCCGAATACTGGAAGCTGTAAGACTTTTGGGAATGGAGAAAAAAACGAAAATCTATCAGGCATCGACTTCCGAGCTGTACGGTTTGGTACAGGCCGTTCCACAGTCTGAAACCACTCCATTTTATCCCAGATCTCCTTATGCCGTGGCCAAGCTGTATGGGTATTGGATCACGGTAAACTATCGGGAAGCCTATGGGATGTATGCATGCAATGGGATTTTATTCAATCACGAATCTCCATTAAGAGGGGAAACTTTTGTCACCAGAAAGATCACCAGAGCGGTGGCCAAAATCGCTTTGGGTTTGCAGCAGGACCTGTATATGGGTAACCTGGATGCCAAAAGGGATTGGGGACATGCCAAAGATTATGTGGATGCCATGTGGAGAATCTTGCAGCAAGAAGTTCCCGAGGATTATGTCATCGCAACCGGGGTTACCACCAAGGTCCGGGATTTCATTAAAATGGCCTTTGATGAAGTAGGGTTTAAGTTAAAATTTGAAGGGGAAGGCCTGAATGAAAAAGGTATCCTGGAAGAAATTGACAGGGAAAAAGCGTTTGATATTCTCGGTACTTCCCATTTTAAAGTCAAAAAGGGGGATGTTTTGGTGAAAATTGACCCGGCTTATTTCAGACCTACAGAAGTTGACCTTTTGATCGGAGACCCGACCAAGGCCATGACCAAATTGGGATGGAAGCCAAAATATGACCTTAAGATGCTGGTAGAAGACATGGTGCTTTCAGATGTAGGCTTGTTCAAACGGGATATACATTTGATGAAGGGCGGACATAAGGTACTGAACCAGGCGGAGTAATAAGGATTTTGTTTAATAGGTAAAATTTTAAGTTATGCGTAAAATTTAATTATTTTGCGCATAACTTTTTTAATTTCAATCAGGCTTTAACTTTTATTCCTAATTTAATTTTGTTTTTTTGTTTGCCAGGACCGATTCAATAAATAAACATCTTATGTAATTCCGCTGGTATTGCTTACTTTTGTGCGGATATTCAATATTTTCCCCTTTTTTGTTGATCATAAAGGTTATCTCAATATTTAAAACTCTTTTGCTGAATGTAACTGAGGAGGCGAAGCTTTAATTTTTTGATAAATAAACATCAGAAAGTTTTATTTGATTGCAGTCTCATCACTATCAACAGGTACTCAAATGCTACTAAAAATTTCAATTAAAAAATTAAGATTTGTTCTTTTAGGTATTCTATTAGGTGTAGGAATGGTGTCTTATGGCCAATCCTTGCAGGATATCCAAAATCTTAAAGTGAATGAGCTTTCTGATGCCCAGATAGAACAACTGATCAGGCGTGCAGAGTCATCCGGGATGAATGAGGCGCAACTGGAGGCTATGGCAAGGGAAAGAGGCATGCCGCCGGCAGAAATAAGCAAGCTTACCCAGCGCATTCAAATGCTCAAATCAGGCAATGTGGAAGGGACAAAAGGGAGACAAAATCAGGGGCCTAATCAACGACAGGTCGAAGGCAATGTCCGTGATCAGATCGATGTTTTTGATTCTTTGAGACAATCAGACCCCTACTATGACCTGAGCCCGGAGCAAAAGAAGATTTTCGGTTTTACGTTATTTCACAATAAAGAACTTAACTTTAATCCTAATTTAAACCTCCCTACACCTGACAATTATGTATTGGGTACCGGAGATCAATTATTAGTAGACGTGTATGGCGCGTCTCAGCAATCCCTGGACTTAACTGTATCTCCTGAGGGTACAGTATTTATTCCGGATATTGGCCCGGTCAATGTAGGTGGGGCAACCATTGAAGCGGTGAGATCCCGCTTGAAGAATGCTTTGCAACAGATTTATTCTGGCCTGGGAGGAGCCAGTCCCAATACTTTTTTACAGATCAGGGTAGGTAATATCCGAACCATACAGGTGACCATGGCAGGCGAGTTGAGGGTTCCCGGGAGTTATTCCATGCCTTCTTTTGCGAACGTCTTCAATGCCTTGTATCAGGCAGGGGGGCCAAATGAAAACGGGTCATTTAGAAATATTCAAGTTTACAGGGACAGCAAATTGGTTGGAGAAGTAGATATTTATGCCTTTTTGGTTGAAGGGAAACAGGAAGGAAATATTATTTTACAGGACAATGATGTAGTAATTGTCCCTCCTGTGAGAACGAGGGTAGAATTGGATGGGCCGGTCAGAAGGCCTGGTATTTTTGAAATTAAACCAGGAGAAAGTATCACCGATTTACTTTCCTTTGCCGGCGGATTTAAAAGTGACGCTTACCGAGAACTGATGACGGTAAGGCGAACGACAGATCAGGAAATGCGGGTGGATAATGTATATAACAACGATTTTGAAACCTTCGCCATCAGGGATGGAGATTTTTTTACGGTAGGAACTATCCTGGAGCGGTTTGAAAACAGGGCACAGGTTTCCGGGGCGGTTTTTCGTCCTGGCGAATTTGCCATAGAAGATGGCATGAGCTTAGAGGCATTATTGAAAATGGCAGGCGGCCTTCGTGGTGACGCCTTTTCTGAAAGGGTTTCCTTATACCGTACCAATCCTGATTTCACCATGGAAATCATTACCCTAAACCTGGGTGCGATACTTTCCGGCGAAGGGCCAGACATCAAGTTACAAAGAGAAGATATCCTGCACGTTCCAAGCATTTATGATCTCAAGGAAGAATACCATGTGCAAATTTCAGGAGAGGTAAACCGTACCGGTGTTTATCAGTTTGCAGATAGCATGACGGTCGGGGACCTGATTGCCAAAGCCAAAGGTTTCAAGGAGTCTGCTACCAGCTCAAATATAGAAATTGCCAGAAGGGTCAAAGGAAATGCAAGTGGTGAAATTGCCCAAATTATCAATATATCCATAGATCCCAATTTAAAAATTAGCGAGGAAGAAAAAAACATCACCTTACAGCCTTTTGATCATGTATTTGTCCGGCAAAGCACTGGTTTTCAGTCTGAAACAGTTGTAGAAGTAGAGGGAGAAGTTTTTTATCCCGGGGAATATGCGCTTGAGAAGAGAGATGAAAGGATATCTGATGTATTGAATCGGGCAGGTGGTCTGAATCAATTTGCCTACCCCAAAGGAGCGACTTTAATCAGGAGAACAGAGTTTTTCAAGACGAAAGAAGAAGAAGTATTGAAGCTGGAGCAACTGGAGTCCTTGTTGGAAAACATGGAAAGGGATGAAAAGGTGGAGAATGCAGAGTCTGAAAAAGAGTTGATGAAACGGCTGGAGGAGAGGGTCGCACTTCTAACGGAAGAAAGGGTAAAAAATAGAACAGGAACAGATGGTCAGGAAATGGAAAGCTTTTCAGAGGACAGGTATCAATTTCTGGAAGGAGCGGACAGCTCTGTCATGGAAGAAGCCACCCGGGATAAGGAATTAATAGGGATCGAATTGGATAAAATCCTTCAACAACCGGGCTCCAAATATGACCTGATATTGCAGGAAGGGGATATCATCAGTATACCTAAGGAGCTACAGACAGTAAGAATGCGGGGGGAGGTTTTGTATCCTACTACGGCAAGATATGATGAAGGCAGGAGTTTCAGGAATTATATTTCCAGAGCTGGAGGTTTTAGTGAAAAAGCGCGAAAATCCCGTTCCTATGTAGTTTATGCCAATGGGGATGTGAAGAGAACCAACAGGTTTTTGTTCATTTCCTTTTTTCCAAGGTTAGAACCCGGTGCAGAAATAATTGTTCCCCAAAAGCCTGAAAGAGAACCCATGTCTGTACAGGCATGGATTGGTATGGCCTCAAGCTTAGCCACTTTGGTTATTTTGATTGATAGGGTTAGGAGGTAAAAAAGAATGGCCCATTTTATTTCCTTCCAGAATATTCCAGGCTGATAATATAAGTAGTATGGCTCCGGGTTTAAGAAAAAGTATATTAACAGGGATATTTTGGAACACCATCCAATTGGTCATCAATAGGACTTTTTCTTTTGTAATCAAACTTATTCTGGCTAAAATTTTATTTCCGGAAGAATTTGGTCTAATCGGGATGGCGGTTGTTTTTACCAGTTTTGTCGAAGTTTTTAATGATTTGGGCTTTGGAGCAGCAATTGTTCAGAAAAAAGAAAACTTAATCAATGAAAGTCATTACCATACAGCTTTCTGGACTGGCATTGTTTGGGCGATAGTTTTATATGCTTTTATTTACTTTTTTTTAGCAGACCTGGCAGCAAATTTTTATGACGAACCTTTACTCGAAGAAATCATTCCGGTCCTGAGTTTGGGGATTTTACTGAACCCCATAAACATGGTGCATAAAGCTCAATTGACCAGGGCAATGAATTTTAAAAAATTGGCCTACATCAGTAACACAAGTAGTATTATTTCCGGTTCAATATCTTTAATCTTAGCGCTACTTGGATTTGGAGTTTGGTCATTGGTATTCAATTCCGTAACAGCGTACGTCATTTCCCTTCCACTTTTTTTTGTAGCGACGGGTTGGAAGCCAAAATTTATTTGGGTAAGAACTGCATTCGATGATATTTTTGGCTTTGGCGTAAACACAATGGGCACCCAGGTTTTCAATAACCTGATCAATAAATTTGATTATCTGGTTATCGGTAAACTACTTTCTGTTTCTGCTCTGGGGGTTTATACTTTGGCTTTTACGCTCACAGATACCTTTAGGAGCCAGCTAATGACGGTAATGAACCGGGTCATGTATCCCATATATGGTAAAAAGCAGGACGATAAGGTCTCTTTGGTAAAGTATTACCTAAAAGTGGTGAAATATAACTCCATGATCATTGACGGGATCATGATGGTTTTGGTAATTTATGCGGAGCCTATTATACTGTTGTTTTTTGGTGATAAGTGGATAGATACAGTCATTCCCTTACAAATTTTGTCCTTGTCGGTGGTCTTTCACATGATGGTTAGTTCCAACACCTCTCTCATCAGGGGTATGGGAAAACCCGGATTGGAATTCAGGCTACAGTTGTTTAAATCATTGGTACTTTATGTGCCTTTAATTTATTTTGGTACCAAATTTTTTGGTACTGCGGGGGCAGCTTTTGCGATCCTTATAAACAAGTTGTTCAGTGTTATAATCGCCCAGTATTTTCTCAAAAAATTATTGGGGATTAGTCTTATGGCATTGGTTGATTCTACCAAACCTGCATTGATTAGTTTTATTGCAGGATCTCTTTGGGGCTATGTGAGCTTTAATTTATTTTCCCTTCATTGGGTAATTTCGGCCCTTATTGCAGTTGGTATCTATATGGGAGGCATCTACTTCATCGCAGGTAAGGAAATCAAATCGGAACTGTCTGGTTTGAGAAAATTAAAAGCAGCTTAACAATGATTGAAAAATTAAAGAAAAAAATATCCTGGAGATACAGGCGCTGGGTAGAGATGCAGTTGCCATTTCGCGTCTATAAAAGTAGGTTTTTAGCTACGCTCTATTATTTTTTATTTTCAGATGCTTTCAGGAGGGAGAATCAAGCAGTGCTGGCGGGGAAAGTAAAACATTTAGAGCGCAATCAAAAAGATAAGTCAAACCTATACTTGTTGGTTCGGAACACCCATAGAATTGAAAAAGGCTTGCTTATGCGGCCGATGAGGAAAATTTTTGCATTGGACTACATAGGCGAAACGGTGGATGCCTATTCCGGTTTTATCAAAGAAGAAGCAGGAAATCACGCCGCCCAGCAAAAATGGTTTACCGATGTGATAAGCAGCTACTTTGAATCAGTGGAAGAAAATGAAATAATAGCTGTAGAAAAAGAGAAGTTTTTTAAGTGTAAAGATTTTTTAAACGGAAAGGAGAGCCCAATTAGTTCTGTGCCCTACATGAGAAATAAGGAAACACTTTCCCCGATAACCTATGAGCAATTTTATGAACTGAACAGACAAAGGAGGTCTGTGAGATGGTTTCAGGACAAACCAGTGGAACGGGAGAAAGTCGATAAGGCGATTTTAGCGGCGATTCAAGCTCCAAGTGCCTGTAATAGACAGCCTTTTGAATACAGGGTGCTGGATAATCCTGATCTGGTGAAAAAAGTGGTCGATTTTCCGATGGGAACCAAGGGGTATGCCCATTCCATTCAGACGTTTATAGTAGTGGTGGGTAATTTGGATGCCTATTTTAGTGAAAGGGACAGGCATTTGATTTATGTGGACGCCTCTCTTGCCAATATGTCGCTAATGCTTGCCTTGGAAACATTGGGCTTGAGTAGTTGCCCGATCAATTGGCCTGATATTGAAAACAGGGAAAAAATGATGGAGGAATTTTTAAAACTTTCGCCTTATCAGCGTCCAATAATGTGCCTGGGCATTGGTTACCCTGACTTCACAGGTAAAGTTGCTTTTTCAGAAAAAAGAAGTTTGGATCAAATCAGAAAATACAATTAAATGATAGTCGAACTAAGAGGTGTAGGATTTGTCAATAAAGGAGCCGAACTTATGCTTCATGCCATGATGGATAAGGTGAAATCCAATTATCCTGATGTGGTATTTGCCATGGAAGTTAACAAGGCCTCGCCTTTAAAAAAGATTTGGTCCCTGGGAATCAAAGCCAAAACCAATGTAACCATAAAGAGGGTGCCATTAAATGGTATTTTTGGCCTCTTGCCTGCTGAAATAAGAAGCAAACTGGGTTGGGTCATGGAACATGAAATACAGGTGATACTTGACGGTTCAGGCTTTAATTATGGAGATAAATGGGGAGCAAAAAGGGCAGGAGACAGGCTTGCTGACCACCTGCCACGGTGGAAGGCAGCGGGTAAAAAAGTAATTTTATTACCTCAGGCCTTTGGTCCTTTTACAAAAGCAGATTTGATCAAAAGAATGGGAATCATTCTCAATGAATCAGATTTAATTTTTGCCAGGGATAGGATTTCCCTTGAATTTATCCAACAAATAGCTAAAAACCATCACCAAAATAAAATTCATTTAGCGCCTGATTTCACGAATCTAAAAGCTCCGGTATGGCCCGAAAGCAAGAATCAGTATGCCAATATGCTGGCCATTATTCCTAACCAAAAGATGCTGGAAACCGGCAACAATGCCCTAAACCAAAATTATCCGGAGTTTCTTAAGCACTTAATTGAACTGGCGATAAATAGGGGACAGCGGCCTTTTTTCCTGATTCATGAGAGTAAGCATGACAAAGCTATAGCAGCTATGGTCAACAGTCAGCTTTCAAAACCGATTCAAATTGTAGAAGAAGAAGACCCCCTTGTAGTAAAAGGTATCATCGGAAGCTGTTTTGCGGTGATCACCTCAAGATTTCATGGCCTGGTAAGTGCACTTTCTCAGTCTATCCCCTGTCTGGCCACAGGATGGAGCCATAAGTATGAAATGCTTTTCGAAGATTATGGTTACCCGGAAGGCCTTTGCCAACTTCAGGAAGACATGGTTTACTACGAAGGTAAACTTGATTTGATTGTAAAAGAAGATTTAAGGATAGAATTGATAAAAAAGCTGAATACTGCTTCAAACAAGCAGAAACAATTGTCTAACGACATGTGGCAACTTGTTTTCAATAATATCAATGAATTGGTTTAGCATTTGACCATGTCCTTGTAATTAAAAGAAATTTGGTATCCATTATTATTCCTGTATTTAACAGAGAAGGGTTATTGGCAGAAACCCTTGACAGTATAATCAGACAAACCTTTTCGGATTGGGAATGCATTTTGGTGGACGATGGCTCCCAAGATAGAAGTCTTGAGGTGTTACGTAATTTTGCGGGCAAAGAGGCAAGATTTAAAGTATATGAGCGACCTGAATCCTGGCCAAAAGGAGCCCCTTCTTGTAGGAATTTTGGCTTTTTAAAGGCTTCAGGCACTTATATTCAATTTTTTGACTCTGATGATATCATGCTTCCTGATATGCTGGCAGAAAAGGTCTCCTTTATACAAGAAAATAAAAGTAATGATTTTGTAGTTTCTAAGATGGCGGAATTTATTACACCGGATGAATGGTCTCCTCCCAATTACCAGTGTATATCTAGAAATACGGTAGAAGATTTTTTAAAATACAGAATATATTTTCTCACTCCTGGACCTCTTTTTAGAAAATCCTATCTCGATAAGCAATCCAAACTATTTGATGATCAACTAAATAAACATCAGGAATGGGAGTTTTACTCCAGGTTGTTGTTGCAGGGGTGTCAATATCAATTGTTGGATAAAGTTCATTGTCTCAGGCGGATTCATGATGATAGTATTAAGTCAATCTTTTCTACCTCCCAGGAAGTAGAGGCAAAAAATTTAAAATTAAAGGCTTTAACAAGGTTAAATAGGAATACAGGTAATAACTACAGGGGATTGATGATCAAATTGTTTTGGAAAGATTATATACGAAGTTCATTTCTGTTTTTAAAGTATAGAAAATTTAAATATTTCCAAACATTAAATGAGAGTTTAATGTCCTTTTTAAGATAATTTAATACATCATCAAATATTTATTTTTAAATATAATGAATACAATAAGATACGAATCAATAAGTCTAATAGAGGAAGAACATGAGTAAAAAAATACAGGTGTTAGATAAATTTATTTCCGATTCTTTTCAAAGTGAGGAGATAAGTATTAAAGGGCTTGTTGGAACATTTTTAAGCTTTAGGGCTTGGATCGTTTCAGTTACGATTGTGGTATTCTTATTTGGCCTGGTTTTTCTAATCACTTCGCCTGATGAATATGTTTCGAATTCTAAGCTTCTTTTGGAACAACAGGAAGGTTTTAACGGAAAATCCCTGGGAGGCCTTGCCGGAATCTCTGGATTAGGAAACCTGGGTTTGGGAAATCAAGACTCTGAGTCTATCCCAGCCGAGCTCATTCCTGATTTGGTGAGGGAAAGTGATTTTCTTAAGGAATTAATTGATGAAAAGATTTACATATCAGAGAAACGTGATAGTGTAACTCTAATTCAATTTGTCAATGAATATGAGGAGCACAACTTTTATTATTATCTATTTAGGCTTCCTGCGATACTTAGGACCAAAGTTTCTTCCATCCCGACTGGGGGCGAAAGAAATATACTTCCATCGATAATAGCCCCTGAAAATCAAGATATCCTGTCCTTAAAACCTGAAGAAAGAAAGACAATAGAGCGATTAAGGGATAGAATTCAGATTGAAAAAGAAGACCGGTTACTCTTGATACAAACAAAAATGCAAAACCCGGTAGGCAGCGCTCAATTAAATGGAATTTTAATAACAAAATTAAAAAGCTATCTAACCGATTTAATATTAGAAAAAGAAATTCAAAATTTTGAATTTATTCAGGAGCGAACGGATGAGGCTAAAAGCAGGGTTGAAAATACCCAGAAAGCGCTTGCCAGATTCAGAGATAGCAACAGAGGTATCAATTCACAACTGGTAAAAACCGAAGAGGATAGGTTGCAAGCGGATTTTAACTTGGAATTTAATGTCTATACTTCCCTTGCACAGCAACTGGAGCAAGCGCGAATAAAAGTGCAGGAGGCGACCCCACTTCTAACTGTTTTTCAAAAACCTCAAGTACCAACTATCAATAGTGAACCAAAATATTTTTTACTAGGATTGGTTTTTCTTGTGGTGGGATTGGTACTTGCTATCCTTGGCTTTTTTGGATTGCTGGTATTTAGAATGGTTAAATTTCATTTTTCAGATGTTTAGTGTAGTTATTCCTGTATTCAATAAATTCCCGCACCTGGATAGATCTGTTGATTCGGTAATCAATCAGGATTTTAAAGATTTTGAATTGATACTGGTGGATGACGGATCCACAGATGGGAGTTATGAAAGGGCACTTTCTTTTAAGGATGATCGCATAAAGGTATTTCAAAGGGATTCCCCCGGGCCAGGAGGGTATGCTGCCCGGAATTTTGGAATTCAAAAGGCAAGATACGATTGGGTGGCCTTTTTGGATGCGGATGATGAGTGGCAGGAACACCATCTTTCTACCCTTTCCGGATTACTGGCATTCCAACCAAATGCTCAAATCCTTTCTACCTGCTGGCTGGATAATTTTGATGGAAACGATCTTCAGAAAATTTTTCCTAATGCGTATTGCAAGGAAAACCAGGAAAGGGGTATCCATGAAATAGACATCCTTACATTTTTAAAAAGCAGCAGTAAAGGGGCACCTCCATTTTGGACTGGGGCTTTAGCAATAAAAACGACACTGCTGCGGTCCATCAAAGGTTTTCCTGAAGGTAGGTGCAAAAGGGGAGGAGATGTGGATACCTGGCTACGAGCCATGTATTTTGGGAAATTAGCTGTATGGTCTCCTTTGCAAACGGTGACTTACCATAGGGATTCAATGAATATGGTGACAAAGCAGGAGAAATTTGAATTGGGTTGTGAAGCAGCGACCGTAAAAATCCTTGCTAAAAAGGCCAATAACTCCGAATTAGAAGCCCACTTACATGTATTTTTGAACGCAAGAATCGTCAGCAGGTGGCTTCAAACCCTGAGAGTAGGTCAAAGACCTGGGTCAATTTTGGGAAAAGTATCCTGGAAATACCTTGGTTTAAAAGGAAAAATATTAGCTCTAGCTTCCATGTTGCCAAATGACTTTGTCTCTCAGGTATATCGGCGTTTGAAAAAAGGGAAATACGACTAAGCTTTGGGTATTAAATTAAGATTGCCGGAACGCCTGTCCATTGGAAAGATCCTCCAATGGGATTTCTTTTCTGTTTTGCTGGTGGTACTCCTTTTTTTCAGGATACTGGTGGACAGGTCTGGATTAGGTGCTGCCGTTGGGCTGGCCCTTTTGGGAGGGTTTTTCCTCCTTTTACTGTTTAAATTGAGATTGCCAAAATACCTGCTTTTATACTCGGGTCTGTTTTTTCTGTTGGTCGGTTTCGCTGCTCTTAATGCTGTTTACATCCATAGAGAACCCTTTTTTACCATCAGGGGAGTGATTCGCTACTTCTCCTATTTTGCGGTATTTATCATGGCCTATTACAGTAAGGTTTCCTTTAAGCAAATTTTTATGCTATACACCCTGGTGGTTCTGCTGGAAGGTATGCTGGCTGTTTTTCAATTTTTGTTTATGGGAATGGAAAGACCAAGCGGTACTTTTATCAATTCAAATCACTTCAGCTACTTTTTGGTACCTTATTTTGCCATTTTACTTATCGTCTACCGGCTTTACTTCTTTTCTTTTCTTGTTTTTCTTTTTTCCGCATTCCTGGGTGGAATGGGTGGAGTGATCAGTCTTTTATTGGTGTTGTTTTTATTCATGCTCCGCTATGCCAGGCGATGGCAGAAAATTTCTGCTGTATTAGTCTTCCCTATTTTCCTGGCAGGGACAGCATTATTGATGCAAAACAGGATCAGGGAGCTGACTGACGTATCTACTATTACGGAGAGACTTGCAGAAGATCAGGCAGGGGGAGGCAGTTCCCTGGTATGGAGAATAGTGACCTGGAAACTGATGTATGATGAGTTGGTGGAAAAGGATGGCCTGTACACTGGCATGGGTTTGGAATATGCTTCACTGGTTAGCCCTTACTTTCTGGAAAGCAGCATCAGAGAGCCACACAATGACTACCTGAGGGTGTTGCTTGAATTCGGCCTGTTTGGGCTATTGATGTTTTTATTCGCTTTGTATTACGCCTTGTCCAGGATGAGAAAAGCCTCCATAAAATACAATTCAAAGATTTACTTTGCCATCTATACTGCGCTGGCAGCCATTTTTTTAGGAATGATTGTTGGCAACATCATTGTATTGAACACACTTTGGTGGTTATTGCTATCGGTGATTGCCATCCTCCATAAAGAAGAAAAAGAAAAAACAGAAGCTTAAATGAGCCATAAACTTGCGATTATTACACCGGCAAAAAATGAGGCAAAAAACATCCCGAATCTGGTTCGAGGGATGGCCAGCCAAACCCGCAAACCGGACTTATGGATTTTTATCAATGACGAGAGTACCGATGATACGGTTCAGGTATTTGAAAAAGAGTTGGAGGGCAAAGCCTCTGCCTTTAAGAAAACCACTGTGCTGCGGATAAACTATCAGGATGAAGAAAGTGGTTATGCATTAGGGCCAAAGTATAGCAGAATCATCAAATTTGGGCTGGAGCAAATTTTCAATCTCGAAAAGAAAAGTAAGATTGACTATGATTTTTTAGGGATTTTGGACAGCGATGTGGTTCCGGAAGAGAAGTACTATGAAAGCCTGCTGGAAAATTTCAACGAGGATCCTAAACTCGGGATTGCGTCCGCAGCCCGCCAATTGGAAGACTATGGAAGCGAAATCATCACCAGCTATGTAAATAGGAGTTTCGCACCAAGTGGATTCAGGGTATGGAGGCGAAAATGCCTGAATGAGACAAATTATAAGATATCGGTTTCTCAGGATGCCGTATCTGCTGCCAAAGCCATCATGATGGGCTGGAAGGTAAAGTCCTTTGCTGATTTAGAAGTTCGTTTGAGACAAAGAGGAGCTAAATTTGGTTACGAGTACTATGGGAAATCTGCCTACATGCGACATGTACCCTATTTATATGTATTGGCAGGGGCTGCCAGGATGTTTCTTCGGGGGAAAAAAATGGATGCCAGACAATACATCAATGGCTATAAGGAGGCCGCCAGACAAAACATCAGCCGGATTGATGATCCTTTGGCAATAAAATACTTCAGGCATCGGTTTTATTATAAATTGCTTGGAAAATAATGAAACCAAAAGTCATTCTGTTAATTTATGGGTCAGGCGGGCATAAAGCCCAAATGGAAAGGTTGCTGGATCGCATGGTAGAGAAGGGTGCAGGGAATGGATTGAAATTTCTATCCATTACGGAAAGTGGAGCATCCATTAAACATCCCCTTGTGGTGGAAAATAAAGAACAGCCTGCCTTTAGGAATAAATATTTTTCCCTTGCCAACTTCTTAAAAATACCACAAAAATACCTTAATTTCTTTCAGTGCTTTTTATCCATCAGAAAAAAATACCAGGTAGTTGCTGTTATTTCTACCGGGCCGGGATTGGCGATACCTTTTTCATTCTTATTTAAGATGGTAAAAGCTAAAATTATCTTCATTGAAACCTGGTCCAGGTTTGAAACCCAATCTTATGCCGGAAAGGTAATGTACCGGCTTGCTGATAGATTTTATATTCAAAACCGCTCCCTGGCCAGGTTTTATCCATCGGCTATTTACTCCGGATTATTATGAATATCTTGGTCACAGTAGGTACAACCAGGTTTGATTCTTTGATAAAATTCCTTGATCAGATGGTCATACCATCGGATATTACCTTCACTTTCCAAATTGCCGACGGGACGTATAAGCCACGTAACCATCCATTTTTTTCATTTACAGAAAATATAGATCAATATTACCAAAATTGTGAGGCAGTTATTTGCCATGCGGGTGCAGGGACCATTTACAAACTTCTGGAACTTAGGAAACGAATTATCATAGTACCCAACACAGAAAGAACAGATAACCACCAATTGGATATAGCGGCATTTATGGGCAATAATGGACATGCCCTGACGATCATTGATTTTAATGAACTTTTCAATGCCCTGCAGCAAATCATGGAAATTGATTTGATACCTTTCGAAAAACATGACTTTGATAAAACTGAGGAAATTCTCAGGTACAGCATGAGTGGGCGTTAAGCTTTTCTTTTTTTATTTTGATTCCTATTTTTTATAGCCGTAACATGTCCGTAATCAAGTTTAGAAAGGGTTGGTTTATCTCCTTGCTTTTCCTCTTTTTGCATTTTGAGGCTTTTTCCCAGCTCCTGGCTCCGGGCACGCCTGTTTTGGACGAATTTTCCAGAAGACAGCAGTTAATCAACCTTGGGAAAGCAGCTGACCCAGAGAGGCTAGCCATTCGTCCCATCCTGGCAGATGCGGTCGGCCTGAAGAAAACATCCAATTCAAAGGAGAAGCTGTTTAAATTTTCTGTCCTCCCATTTTTCATTAATCAAACCATAAATACCCAAAGACCTTATGGCTGGGGTGATTTTGGAATCCCACCGGGACGTGGATTTAAGCATTACCTGAGTGGCGGATTTTTTGCAAGTTTGGGATTTTTAAACCTACAAGTTCAACCAGAAGTTGTCTTTGCTCAGGACAAGCCTTTTCAGGGTTTTTCTGATGGTTTTTCTCCTGCTGTACAGCGCGCTCGGTTCCACTATTGGAACAATGACGATACCCCGGAAACTTTTTCGGATGGAGGGTATAGCAGGTTTTGGTGGGGCCAATCAAGTTTGACAGCCAGTTTTGGAGCATTTGAAATTGGAGCATCTACACGTTCCATTTGGTGGGGGGCGGGACAATGGAGTTCACTCACCTTTTCAAATAATGCCGAAAGTTTTCCACATTTTACCTTAAATACCACCAGGCCGGCAAAAACCCCCATTGGTGATTTTGAAGGGCAAGTACTGGTAGGAAGGTTGGAAAACTCGGGAAGAGAAGCTTCCCAGATTCCACAGTTAAATGACAGGTATTTCCACCCTTTCAATGGAGATTGGAGGTATTTGAATGCTTTGATGCTGAGTTATCAGCCAAAGTGGGTTCCTGGCTTATTCATTGGTTTTCTAAGGACCTTTCAACAGTATGATGAAAATAGAGGCGATACATTCAGGGACTATATGCCCATTTTTGATGCTTTCCAAAAAAAGAACTTTTTTGAAGATGGAAACACGCTTGCCTTTGACAACGAAGCCAGAGATCAACAGGCAGTGATCTTTTTACGCCTGGTAAATATAGAGGCTAAGGCGGAGATATATGGAGAGTATGGTAGAAGGGACCACTCTTACGACTGGAGGGAAGCGCTGATGAACCCGGAACATGCCAGAGCTTATTTGATGGGGTTTCAAAAGCTTTTTTCATTGAACAAGGAAAACAAGTATTTCCAAATCAGGGGTGAAATGACCCAACATCAGGAAGCTGTGAACCGGTATATCCGGTACGAAGGTTTGGGGGGGAGGACCTCCTGGGCCACCCATTACCAGGTAAGGGGGTTTGTAAATAGAGGGCAACCTTTAGGAACTGGCATAGGTACGGGTAGTAACAGCCAAACCCTTGAACTTTCTTTTGTTGAAGAGTTCGACAAATTGGGGATAATAGTGGAGAGAATCGCCAATCACCAGGATTTTTATTACCGGGCCTTTGGCCAACAAAAGGAAGTGCAGCCCTGGGTGGATCTCAGTGCAGGACTAATTTTTGATAAACGATGGAACAATTTTTTATTGGGGTCAAAACTCCAGTTGGTGAATGGAAGAAATTATCAATGGCAAAGTGCCGACAACAGCAGTCCTGAATTTCCTTCAGGAAATCACTTGCTGTCTTTTCATGGTAACCTCCATTTGGTTTACTTATGGGATTATAAGAATAAATAGTTAGTTTAAGGGCTTGTAAATATTCATCTGATAAAAATAAAGAAAATGAAAATACTGGTAACGGGTACAGCAGGATTTATAGGTATGCATCTGGCTCAAAAGCTTTTGGAAAGGGGTGATGAAGTAATTGGGGTAGATAGTATCAATGATTATTATGAGGTTCAGCTAAAGTATGATCGCTTGAAACTAACCGGCATTGACCCGGCAAAGATCGATTATGGGAAAATGGTGAGCAGCACCCGACATCCCCGGTATCAGTTTATTCAGCTTAAATTAGAGGATAAAGAAGGGTTATTTAAACTTTTCAAAGAGCAAAAAATTGATAAAGTGGTGAATCTGGCAGCTCAGGCAGGGGTGAGGTATTCCCTGACCAATCCGGAAGCCTACATCCAGGCCAATATAGTTGGTTTCCTGAATATACTGGAGGCCTGCCGTCATTTTGAGATCAAACATTTGGCTTATGCTTCCTCCAGCTCTGTATATGGTACCAATACCCAAATGCCTTTTTCCACCAGTCAAAATGTGGACCATCCGGTATCATTGTATGCGGCTTCCAAAAAGTCAAATGAACTAATGGCCCATACATACAGCCACCTTTTTGGCCTGCCTACCACTGGTCTAAGATTTTTTACAGTGTACGGACCCTGGGGAAGACCAGATATGGCACTATTTCTGTTTACAAAAGCCATATTGGAGGACAAACCCATTCAAGTGTTCAATTATGGAGAAATGCAAAGAGATTTTACCTATGTAGATGATATCGTGGAGGGAGTAATCCGGGTAGTAGATCATCCTCCCCTGGAAAATCCGAACTGGGATCCGGCGACCGGGGATGCCAGCCAATCAAAGGCTCCCTATACCGTATATAATATTGGAAATTCCAATCCCGTACGTTTGATGGACTTTATCAAGGCCATTGAGGGAGCACTGGGAAAGGAAGCCCAAAAAGACATGTTGCCCCTACAGCCGGGAGATGTTCCGGCTACTTTTGCTGACACCAAACCCCTGGAAAATGAGCTGGGATATAAGCCCGCCACCTCCGTGACATTTGGTATTCAAAAGTTTATAGATTGGTACGTAAGCTACTATAATGTGTAATTAAATTTCGGTTTTCAGGAAATTTCACGTAAAAACACTAATATTGTAAATTCATTATGTTTACTTTTGTGAAAACTTTCATAATATGAATATTTTTCTATCCACAGCTACATCATTTTTCTTTGGTTTTTTAATGACTCCTGTATTGATCATGGTATTGAAAAGGATCAATTTCATGGAAGCTCCGGGAGGACGAAAGATACACGCTGGTAGTATTCCATCCATGGGCGGAATCGCCATTATTTTCGCAGCTTTTTTAGGGCTTTTTGCCTGGCTAAGCTTTGACCAAATCGTGGAAACCAGGTATTTTCTGGTCGCCCTTGGAATCATGTTCTCAGTTGGCCTTAGGGATGACCTGATTGAGTTGAGTGCCACCCAGAAACTAATTGGCCAATCAATTCCGGCTTTTTTCGTGATTGTGATGGCCGATATCCGTATCTCTGGATTGTATGGATTCATGGGTATTTATGAAATACCTTACCTGATAAGCGTATTGATTACCTTCTTTGCCATTTTGATATTGACCAATTCTTTCAACCTTATTGATGGAGCAGATGGGCTGGCCGGTTCACTCAGCCTGGTCACCCTGACGATACTGGGTTTCTGGTTTTTTAGCCTGGGGATGACGTCCTATAGCTTGATATCCTTTACGCTGGTTGGCGGAGTACTCGCCTTTTTGGCATTCAACTGGCATCCGGCAAAAATATTTATGGGAGATACCGGTTCTTTAAGCCTGGGTTTTGCGCTTGTGGT